>VFQP010000411.1_pt1 | contig 88943 bp, 88 predicted proteins | sample 3512351 | NCBI WGS metagenome assembly VFQP01 (sample SAMN10412372, study PRJNA504923) | tailings metagenome | isolation source: Relicate 1 Philex TSF1 revegetated site | place: Philippines: Tuba, Benguet | collected 2017-08-29
ACCGGCAGCCGCATGGACGAGGTGATCTTCGAGGAGTTCAAGGGCACCGGCAATTCCGAGATCATCCTCGACCGCAAGCTCTCCGACAAGCGCACCTTCCCGGCGATCGACATCACCAAGTCCGGCACCCGCAAGGAGGAGCTGCTGGTGGATCGCGGCACGCTGTCCAAGATGTGGGTGCTGCGCCGCATCCTGAACCCGATGGGCACGCAGGACGCGATGGAGTTCCTGCTCGACAAGCTGAAATACAGCAAGACGAACCAGGACTTCTTCGATGCGATGAATACCTGAGGGTATTCATCGCATCGATTCTTGTTGGGCCCTCGGACGCCGGGTGCGCGCATCCGCGCGCTTGGCTTCGCGCCGGCCTCTGTCGCGCGCGTTGGGCTGTTGGTTTGGGCGCGGGGCGCGTTCGCGTCCTCGGCCGGCTTTGCCGGCCGCAAGGGTTCGGGTGAAGCGGGTTCACGACGATGCAAAGGACTGAAGCGAACTCCGCCACCCTGCTCCGCGCCGCGGTCTTCGCCGCGCGGGTGCATGCCGGGCATCGCCGCAAGGGCGCCTCGGCCGAGCCCTATGTGAACCACGTGCTGGAAGTCGCCGCGATCCTCGCCGAGCATGGCGCGCCGGAGGAGGCGATCCTCGCCGCGCTGCTGCATGACACGGTGGAGGACAGCGACCAGGACCCCGAGCCGATCACCCAGGACCGCCTGGTCGCGGAATTCGGCGAGGCGGTGGCGCGCATCGTCGCGGAAGCCACCGACGACAAGGCGCTGCCGAAGGAAACGCGCAAGGCGCTCCAGGTGCGACACGCGCCGAAGAAGTCGGATGCGGCGAAGATGCTGAAGCTCGCCGACAAGATCTCCAACCTCCGCGCCATCATGGCGAGCCCGCCGGCCAATTGGGAGCATGCGCGGCGCGTGGAGTATGTCGGCTGGGCCGGGCGCGTCGCCGTGGGCCTCAAGGGCGCGAACCCCGCGCTCGATGCGCTGTTCGACGCCACCTACCGCGCGGCGATGGCGCAGCTCGCGGAGCAGGCGTGAGACCAACGGCCCTGGTGACCGACCTGCGGCCGGCGGAGCCGGCCGAGGCCGCGAATGCGGCCCGCCGGCAGTCCGGCGAGCCAAGCGGCCGGAGGCCGCGCCCGGCGCCTGAGGGCAACAAGAGGAATACCAACGAGTCGCTGAAAGCGGCCGTTGGTATGAGCCCCGGCATCCTCGCGATCGAACGCGCCACGCTCACCGCCGTGCCGGCGCCGCGGCTCGCCTTCGAGGGTTCCTTCGTGCTGCGCAGCTTCGCCGGCGGCACGGGGCGGGCGAATGCGGCGATGTCGCTCGATCCCGCGCCCGATCCCGGCCTCGCCGCGCGGCTGCCGCGCATCGAGGCCTTCTACCGCCGCGCCGGCCTCACCCCGCGCATCCGCTCGACGCCGCTCGATCCGCCGGGGCTCGGCGCGCTGCTGCAAGCGCAGGGCTGGCGCGCGCATGACGAGAGCCAGGTGATCTGCGGCCCGCTCGGCGCGCCCTTCCGCGACGATCCGGATTGCGAGGCGCTCGACCACCCTTCGGCCGCGTGGATGGCGGTGATGGCCGCCGGCGAGCACCAGACGCCGGCCCGGCAGCACGAGAAGGCGCGCGCGCCCGAACTGCTCGGCGTGCCGGCCGCCTGGCTGCTGCTGCGCGTGGATGGCGAGCCTGCGGCCTGCGCCTTCGCCACGGCGCAGGGCGAGCTCGCCGGCCTGTTCGACCTCGCGACGCGGCCGGGGTTCCGCCAGCGCGGCCTCGGGCGGCGGGTGATGTCGGCGGCGGGCGCCTGGGCGCGGGCGCAGGGCGCGCGCTTCGCCTATGCGCAGGTCTCCTGCGCGAACACCGCCTCGCTCCGGCTGAACGGTTCGCTCGGCCTCGTCGAGCATCACCGCTATCGCTACTTCCTGCCCGGCTGATCAGGCCAGCCGCAGGGCTGCCGCGCCGGCGGCGATCAGCGCGGCGCCGGCGAGCCTCGTGCGCGTCGGCGTTTCGCGCAGCACCAGCGCCGCGATGCCGACCCCGAACAGGATGGACGTCTCGCGCAGCGCCGCGACGGCGGCGATCGGCGCCTGCGTCATCGCCCAGAGCGACAGCGCATAGGACCCGACGGTGCAGAGCGCGGCACCCAGCCCAAGGCGCCAGCGCAGCACGAGATGCGGCAGCAGCCGCCCCGGCCGCTGCAGCGCCGCGACGGGCAGGAACAGCACCGCGCTGAGCACGAAGGTCCAGAGCGCGTAGGCGATGGGCGCGCCGGAGGCGCGCGCACCGAGCCCATCGACGATGGTGTAGGCCACGATGACCAGCGCATTCGTCAGCGCCAGCGCGACGGCCAGGCGCTGCGGGACGGCGCCGCGCCGCAGCGCCATGGCGATGATCCCGCCGGACACCAGCGCCACGCCGAGCCAGCCGAAGGGGCGCAGCGCCTCGCCCAGGAACAGCGCGGCCAGCACCGCGACCAGCAGCGGCGGCGTGCCGCGCATGATCGGATAGGCGAGCGACATGTCGCCGGCGCGATAGGCCGCGGCGACCAGGCTGAAATAGGCCAGGTGGATCACCGCCGACGCCCCGAGCATTGGCCAGCTCGCCGCCGCGGGCTGCGCCAGGAACGGCAGTGCCAGCGCCGAGAGCAGCGCCGAGAAGGCCACCATCAGCGCGGTGTCGAGCAGCTTGTCCGCGCCCGCCTTCACCAGCGCGTTCCAGACCGCATGCAGCGCCGCGCCGAACAGCACGGGCAGCATGACCTCGATGGGCATCAGCGGCCCGCGGCGCGCCGCAGGCGCGGCTTCTCGGGCGGCGCCTCGCGGTCCAGCAGGGCGTGCATCGCCGCGACCGTCTGCGGGCTCAGCCGGCGGATGGATTCGGCGATGCGGTTGGCCAGCGCCGTCGCCTCCGGCGACAGCCCCGCCGTGTCCACGCTGACCTTGGGGTGGGAGAGGCGGGCGAGCTCCGCCAGCTCCTCCGCCTCGTCCCAGATCAGCCCGAAGAACTCGTTCACCTGGTGGACCAGCCCCGCCGAGGGCCGGCCGCGATGGCCGTGTTCCAGCGCGGAGAGATAGGCCGAGGACACCTGCAGGTGCGCCGCCATCGCCTTGAGCGTCACGCGCCGGCTGCGGCGGAGCTGGCGGAGGCGGGCGCCGAAGGGGGTCATTCTTCCTGCCCCCTCAAACGCCGGGCGCCCGCGTCATGCCGAAGGCATGCACCCGCATGGCGGGCCTGGCTTGCGCGCCTACGCGCCGTCGTGCCGGGCATGAACGTGACGCCGTGCGTGGGCCGCCTTCGGCGGCCCTTCCCTGCCGATCATCGTGCGTTGCGCCGCCGGCGCAGCAGGATGTTCACCGCGCCGGTGTTCGTCGGATGCGGATGCGCGGCGCCGAGGATCAGCGCGCGGATCTCGGGCGCGTTCAGCCAATGCGGCAATTCGCGCCAGAGGATGCCGCCTTCCGGCTGCGGGCCCTTGCCGGTGATGATGGTGACGGTCCGAACGCCATCCGTCGCGGCGTCATGCAGGAAGGCGCGCAGCGCCGCATGCGCGTCGTTCGCGCGGCGCCCATGCAGGTCGAGCGTGCGCTCCACCTGCATCTCGCCCTTGCGGAGCTTCTTCCAGCGTCGGAGGTCGAGCCCGCCCGGCTGCTCGTTGACGCGCAGCTCCGGCGCATGCGGGCGATGCGCCGTGCGGCGCGGCGCGGCGGGCGGTGGCGCAGGCGGGGCGGCGGGCGCCGGCTCGGCCGGCGGCGGCTCGGGCCGCGCATGGCCGAACAGCGGTACGATATCCGCGGTGAAGGCGTGCCAGAGCGTCAGGTCGGCCTGGCTGAGCCCCTTGCGCCGAAGCGGCCGCATATCACGCGGCGCGCGCCGCGGGATCGTCCTCGACCAGCAGGATATGCAGCCGGCGCGGGCCATGCGCGCCGAGTTCCAGCGTCTGCTCGATATCGGCGCTGCGCGAGGGGCCGGTGACCAGCATCAGGTTGCGCGGCATGAAGCCGCCGGTCATCGGGTCCGTCCGCTCGGCGCGCAGCCGGTCCCACGCCTCCTCATAGGCGCCGACGACGGCGCTGGCGTGGAGCACGACGATCTCGGTCTCGGGCAGGAGGTTGAGCGTGGCGGGACGCACCGGCTCCGACGGGAACAGCAGCGTGCCGGTCTCCGCGACGCCCGCCCAGGCATGCTGGAGGGAGACCTGGTCGCCCTCCCGCGCGCGGCGCGCCTCCCGCTCCAGCAGCGGGCGCTGCGACCAGTCGATCGCTTCGAGGTCGGGATGGGGCGCCATGACGAGCTTCGCCGGCAGGTTCTGCGCGGCGAGATAGTCCGCGACCGCGGCCGGCACGGCGGCGAGGGCGGGGATGCGCTCGACCGTGCCGAACTCCTTCTCGACATTCGCGACGAAGAGCGCGAGCTGCTGCGGGCGCGGCAGGCGGGAGCGGGCCGGGATCAGGTGGCGCGGATGCGACGCCATCCGTCCGTCCAGCATCGCCGCCTGGTCGGCGGGAAGCGGGCCGCGCTTCAGGCCGCGCCGGATGGCGCCGAGGATCGCTTCCTTCGTCATGCGCCGCGCCTCTCGCGTTCGGCCGTGGCGTAGCGCGCCATGAAGGTGCCGCCGGGTTCGGGGGCCGGCAGGTCGCGCCCCTGCGTCCAGCCGCCGGCGAAGGGCAGCCAGCCGAAGGCGCCCTTGCCGCGCGCGAGCAGCGACAGCGCGCCGATGCCGAGCCTGGTCGCCGCGCGGTAGAGCGAAGGCCGCTTCGCGAACCAGGCCCAGAGGGCGAGGTTGCTGCGGATGGTGCCGGGCGTGAGATGCCGCTCGAACTCGCGCTCGCGCCAATGGCGCATCAGCTTGGGCAGCGGGATCTTCACCGGGCAGACGCTTTCGCAGCGGCCGCAGAAGGTGGAGGCGTTCGGCAGGTGCCCCGCCTTGTCCACGCCCACCAGCGTCGGCGTCAGCACGCTGCCCATCGGGCCGGGATAGACCCAGCCATAGGCGTGCCCGCCCGTCGCGCCATAGACCGGGCAGTGGTTCATGCAGGCGGCGCAGCGGATGCACCGGAGCATTTCCTGGAAATCCGTGCCGATCATGTTGGATCGGCCGTTGTCGAGCAGGATCACGTGATATTCCTCCGGCCCGTCCAATTCCTGCTGGCGGCGGATTCCGGTGGAAAAAGTCGTGTAGACGGAGAAGTCCTGCCCCGTCGCGCTGCGCGCCAGCAGCCGCAGCAGGCTGGTCGCGTCTTCCAGCGTCGGCACCATCTTCTCGATGCTGGCGAGCACGATGTGCACCTTGGGCAGCGTCTGCGTCAGGTCGCCATTGCCCTCGTTGGTGACGATGACGCTGCTGCCCGTCTCGGCGATCAGGAAGTTGGCGCCGGTGATGCCGACATCGGCCGCGAGGAAGCGGCTACGCAGCTTGGTGCGCGCCTCGGTCAGGATGTCGCGCCGTTCGTGGAAGACGCGCTTCGGGTCGAGGTCCGTGTGCGACTCGCGAAAGCTTTCCTCCCAATCCTCGCGGTTGAGGTGGAAGGCCGGGCCGATGATGTGGCTCGGCGGTTCCTTGCGGAGCTGGAGGATGTATTCGCCGAGATCGGTCTCGACCGGCGTGATGCCGTGGGTTTCCAGGTGGTCGTTGATCCCGAGCTCCTCGGAGATCATGGACTTGCCCTTGGTGACGGTCTTCGCGCCGACGCGGCGGCAGATCGCCAGCACCGCGGCGCGCGCATCGTCGGCGGTGGAGCACCAATGCACCTGCCCGCCGGCCTGCTCCACCTTCGCCGCATAGGCTTCGAGATAGTGGTCGAGATGGGCGAGCGTGTGGTTCTTGATCTGCTTGCCCGTCTCGCGCAGCTGCTCGAATTCCGGCAGCCCCGCCACCGCCTTGGCGCGCTTGCCGTGGAATTGCGGCTTGGTCCGCGCCAGCGCCTTCTGGAGCCCGGGATCGGCGAGCGCCTTGGCGGCGTTGCGCTTGAAGTCGGGGGAGGTGAGGTGGACCATCTCAGGCCTTCCCTTCGCCGATCGGCGCGGCTTCGTCCGTCATGCCGGCGAGCACCTCCGCCACATGCCGCACCTTCACGCCCGAGCCCTCCCGCCGGAGGCGCCCGGCCATGTTGAGCAGGCAGCCCATGTCGCCGGCGAGCAGCGTGTCCGCGCCCGTCTCGCGGATGTCCTTCGCCTTGTCGGTGACCATGCGGACGGAGATGTCGGGATACTTCACGCAGAAGGTGCCGCCGAAGCCGCAGCAGACATCGCGGTCGGTGAGTTCCTTCAGCACCAGCCCTTCGACACTGCCGAGCAGTTTCCGCGGTTGCTCGCGGATGCCGAGTTCGCGGAGGCCCGAGCAGGAATCGTGATAGGCGACGATCCCCTGGTAGCGCGCCTTCACCTCGGCCATGCCCATCACGTCGGTGAGGAAGGAGATGAGCTCGTGGGTCTTGGCCGCCAGCGCCTCGGCGCGGCCGCGGTAATGCGGATCGGCGTCGCCGAAGAGGGCCGGGTAGTGATGGGCGATCATTCCGCCGCAGGAGCCGCTGGGCGCGACCACGTAGTCGTAGGGCAGGAAGACATCGATCACGTTGCGCGCCAGGTCCTGGGCCGTGGCGCGGTCGCCGGAGTTGTAGGCCGGCTGGCCGCAGCAGGTCTGCGCCTGCGGCACCTCCACCTGGCAGCCGGCGGCTTCCAGCAGCCGGATGGCGGCGAAGCCGACCGAGGGCCGGTAGAGGTCCACCAGGCAGGTGACGAAGAGCGCGACGCGGGGGCGGGTCTGCAACATGGGCCGGAACCTAGGGGCTTTGCCCGGTTTCGGGGAGGGGCTCCGGCGGCGCATAGGGCGGCCTGAGCCAGATCGCGTCCTTCACCTTCGCTTCGACGAAGGCGGCATGGGCGGCGAGCTCCGCCTCCGAGGGCTGGATCGGCCGCGGGGCGCGGACCACCGGCCCGTTGTCCACCACCAGCACCGGCCCCTCGCGTCGCGCGGGCCGCGCGGCGAGGTCGAGCCCGGGCTGCTTGCCGCCCATGAGCTGGAGATAGACCTCCGCGAGCAGCTTCACGTCGAGCAGCGCGTTGTGCGAGGTGCGCATCGAGTTGTCCACGCCGAGCCGGCGGCAGAGTGCGTCAAGGCTGTTCGGCATGCCCGGATAGCGGCGCTTGGCGATCTCGAGGCTGTCCACCATCCGCGCGCGATCGAGCTTCGGCCGCTTCGCGCGGGCGAACTCGGCATCGAGGAAGCCGAAATCGAAGGGTGCGTTGTGGGCGATGATCTCGGACTCGCCGAGGAAGGCGACCAGCTCGTCCACGATCCCGGCGAAGCGCGGCTTGCCGCGCAGCATCTCCCAGGTGAAGCCGTGGACGCGCGTCGCCTCGGCGGGGATGTCGCGCTCGGGATCCAGCAGGACGTGGAATTGCTGGCCGGTCGGCATGAAGTTGTAGATCTCGATCGCCGCCACCTCGATGATGCGGTCGCCGGTGGCGGCGTCGAGCCCTGTCGTTTCCGTATCAAGCACGATCTGGCGCATCAGACCCGAAGCTCCCTCACGATCCGCCGGATATGGCGCTGCGCGGCGTGGCGCGAGAGGCCCGTCGGCACCACGCGATCCGCGCGGCGGCGCTTCTCCGCATCCGGCATCTGCCGCGCGAGGATCGCCGCCAGCCGCTCGGGCGACATGCCGCCGCGGCGCAGGACGCGGGCGCGCTGCACGGCGGGCGGCGCGGAGACGACGATCACCTGGTCCACATGCGGCCGTCCGCCGGTCTCGAACAGCAGCGGGATGTCGAGCACGACGAGCCGCGCGCCGCGCCTTCGCTGCGCGGCGAGGAAGCGGCGCTCCGCCTGGCGGACCAGCGGATGCATGATTGCCTCCAGCCGCTTGAGCGCCGCCGGGTCGCCGAGCACCCGGGCGCGCAGCGCCTCCCGCGCGACGCGGCCATCCCGCGTGGTGCCGGGGAAGGCGGCCTCGATCGGCCGCACCGCGGCGCCGCCCCGGGCCTGGAGGCGATGCACGGCGGCGTCCGCGTCGAAGACCGGCACCTGCAGGCGCCGGAAGGCGTTGGCCGCCGTGGTCTTGCCCATGCCGATGCTGCCGGTCAGGCCGAGCACCTTCATGCGGAGATGCGCAGCGGATTCACGCTCCGCTCCTCGGCGGCGTTGCCGCCTGCGGGGCTCCGCGATCCGCTGCGAGGTCGGCCAGCACGAAGTCCCGCAGTTCCGCATCCACCTGCGGGGCTACGCCGAACCAGGCCTCGAAGCCCGGCCGCGCCTGGTGCAGCAGCATCCCGAGCCCGTCCACCGCGCGCAGCCCGCGCGCGCGCGCCGCGGCGAGCAGACGCGTCTCCAGCGGGGCATAGACCATGTCCTGCACCACGGCATGATCCGGCAGCGGGGCAAGGTCGATCTCGAGCGGCGGCTCGCCCTGCATGCCGAGCGAGGTGCCGTTGATCAGCAGCGCGGCCTCGGCCAGTGGCGGCGCGGTGGCCACCTCCACCGGGCCGCCGAGGTCGCACGCGATCTGCTCGGCACGCGCTGCCGTGCGGTTCACCAGTGTCAGGCGCGGGCAGCCGGCATCGAGCAGCGCGGCCGCCACGGCCCGCACCGCGCCGCCGGCGCCGAGGATCACGGCGGGGCCTGCCTCGGCGCGCCAGCCCGGCGCCTGCTCGCGGAGCGATTCCAGGCAGCCGAAGCCGTCCGTGCTGGTGCCGTGGATGCGCCCCTCCCGGAAGACCAGCGTGTTCACCGAACCGGCGCGGCGCGCGACCGCGCTGACCTCGTCGCAGAGGGCGAAGGCGGCTTCCTTGTGCGGGATGGTCACATTCGCCCCGGCGAAGCCGAGATCGGCCAGCGCCCGCACCGCGCCCTCGAACCGGTCAGGGCGCACCGGCAGCGGCAGATAGCCGCCGTCGATCCCGTGCCGCGCCAGCCAGAAGCCTTGCAGCCGCGGCGAGCGCGAATGGGAGACAGGCCAGCCGAGGATTCCGGCGAGCCGGGATTTGCCGGTGAGGGTGCGCATCGCGGCCACCTGAGACCCCTCGCGGCGGGGGGTCAATCGCGCCCCCTTCCCTCCGCCTCCGCCGGGTGCCAGAGGAAGCGCGAAGGAGCAAGCCCATGCCGAAGAGCCTTCGCGTCGCGGTCCAGATGGACCCCATCGGCGGCGTCAACATCGACGCCGACAGCACCTTCGCCCTGATGCTCGAAGCCCAGGCGCGCGGCCACCGCCTCTGGCACTACCATGTGCGCGACCTGGCGCTGCATGCGGGCCGGGTTGTCGCCCATGCCCAGCCGGTCGAGGTGCGCCGCGTGAAGGGCGACCACTTCACCTTCGGCCCGGCGGAGGAACTCGACCTCGGCGGCGTGGACGTGGTGCTGATGCGCCAGGACCCGCCCTTCGACATGGCCTACATCACCGCAACCCACATCCTGGAGCACATCCATCCGCGGACGCTGGTGGTGAACGACCCGGCGAGTGTGCGGAACGCGCCGGAGAAGCTCTTTGTCACCCACTTCCCGGCGCTGATGCCGGAGACGCTGATCAGCGCGAGCCCCGCCCAGATCCGCCGTTTCCGCGAGACGCATGGCGACATCATCCTCAAGCCGCTGTTCGGCAATGGCGGCGCGGGCGTGTTTCACGTGAAACCCGAGGACCCGAACCTCAACGCGCTGCTCGAGATGTTCACCGAGCGCTCGCGCGAGCCCCTGGTGGTGCAGCGCTACGTCCCGGATGTGCGCAAGGGCGACAAGCGGATCATCCTGGTGGACGGCGTCGCGATGGGCGCGATCAACCGCGTGCCGGCGGCGGGCGAGGCGCGGTCCAACATGCATGTCGGCGGCCGGCCGGAGCCGACGACGCTGACCGACCGCGAGAAGGAGATCTGCGCGGCGATCGGGCCGGAACTGGCCAAGCGCGGGCTGATCTTCGTGGGCATCGACGTGATCGGCGGATACCTCACGGAGATCAACGTCACCTCGCCGACGGGCCTGCAGGAAATCGCCCGCTTCGACGGCGTGCACCTGGAGAAGGCGATCTGGGAGGCGATCGAGGCGAAGCGCTGATCAGCCGCGCCCGAAGGCGCGGAACATCGCCAGCAGGATGATGGCGCCCACCACCGCGCCGATGAAGCCCGCGCCTTCGCCGGCGTGATAGAGGCCGATCGCCTGGCCCAGATAGGTCGCGACGACGGCGCCCAGGATGCCGAGCACCGTCGTCAGGATGAATCCGCCCCCCGGGCGGCCGGGGAAGAGGAACTTGGCCACAACGCCGGCCAGGAAGCCGATGAGGATCGTCCAGAGCAGGCCCATTCGCCTCCCTCTCCTTGTGCCGTGGTTCAGCCGAGCGCATGCTCCGGCGACAGCAGGGGCTTGCCCAGCGCCTCCGCCACCGCGGGATGCGTCACATGCCCCGCATGCACGTTCAGCCCATGCGCCAGATGCCGGTTCTCGGCACAGGCGCGCGCGAGGCCCTTGTCGGCCAGTTGCAGCGTGAAGGGCAGCGTCGCGCTGTTCAGCGCGACGGCGCTGGTCCGCGCCACCGCGCCCGGCATGTTCGTCACGCAGTAGTGCACGACGCCTTCCTCCACATAGGTCGGCGCGGCATGGGTGGTGGGCCGCGATGTCTCGAAGCAGCCGCCCTGGTCGATCGCGACATCCACCACCACGCTGCCCGGCCGCATCGCCGCGACCATGGCGCGGCTGACGAGCTTCGGCGCCGCCGCGCCGGGGACCAGCACCGCGCCGATGACGAGATCGGATTCCGTCACCGCCGCCTCGATGGCCTCGCGCGTCGCGAAATGCGTCTCGACCGCGCCGAGGAACTCCACGTCGAGCGTCGCGAGCGCACGCGGGTTGCGATCGAGCACCGTCACCTGCGCGCGCATGCCATGGGCGATGCGCGCCGCATGCGCGCCGACCACGCCGCCGCCGAGGATCGCGACCTTCGCCGCCGGCACGCCGGGCACGCCGCCGAGCAGCACGCCCGCGCCGCCCGCGGCCTTCTCGAGACAATGCGCGCCGACCTGCGGCGCCATGCGCCCGGCCACCTCGCTCATCGGGCGGAGCAGCGGCAGGCCGCCCTCCGGCTCGGTCACGGTCTCATAGGCGACCGCGCTCACGCCGCTGCCGAGCAGCCCCTCGGTCTGCGCGGGATCGGGCGCGAGATGGAGGTAGGTGAACAGCACCTGGCCCGCGCGCAGCTGGGCCCATTCGCTCGGCTGCGGTTCCTTCACCTTCACGATCAGGGTGGCGGTGGCGAAGACCTCCTCGGCCGAGGCGGCGATGCGCGCCCCGGCGCCGAGATAGGCCTGGTCGGTGAAGCCGATGGCCGCGCCCGCCCCCGTCTCTACCAGCACCTCATGCCCATGCGCCACGAGTTCCCGCACCGAGCCGGGGGTGAGCCCGACGCGGTATTCGTGGACCTTGATCTCCTTCGGCACGCCGACGCGCATCCGCCGCTCCTGTTCGGGCGCCCTATTCCGCCGCCTGCTTCGCTGCCTCCCCGGCCGCGCCGGGGCGGCGCACGCGCAGCCGCCGGATGCGGCGCGCATCGGCCTCCAGCACGCGGAACTCGAGGCCCGAGGAATGGCTGATCAGCTCGCCCCGCGCCGGCACCCGGCCCGCGAGGGTGAAGACGAGGCCGCCCACCGTATCGATGTCCGACGCCCGCTCCTCCTCCGTCAGCACCGGCCCGAGCCGGGCCTCGAAGGCCTCGATGGTGGTGCGCGCGTCGAGCTCCATCGTGCCGTCGGGGCGTTCGAGCATGGTCGGGCTCGCCACCTCGTCATGCTCGTCGCTGATGTCGCCGACGATGGTCTCGACCAGGTCCTCGATCGTGACCAGGCCGTCAATGCCGCCATACTCGTCCACCACGAGGGCCATGTGGATGCGCTGCGCGCGCATCTGCAGCAGCAGGTCCAGCACCGGGACGGTGGGGACCACCAGCAGCGGCTTGCGCAGGATCGCCTTGAGCGAAAAGGCGGCCGGGTCGCGGCCCACCGCGGCGAATACATCCTTGATGTGGACCATGCCGACGATGTCGTCGAGGTTGGCGCGATAGACGGGGAAGCGGCTGTGACCCTCGCGCTGGATCAGCCGGATCGCCTGGTCGAGCGTCAGGTCCTCCGGCATGGCGAGGATGTCGGCGCGGGGGACCATCACGTCATAGGCGGTCTTGTCGCGCAGCCGCAGCACGTTGCCGAGCAGCACGCGCTCATGCGGGTCGAGCCCGCTCGCCTCCTCGGCGGCCCGGCGCCCGGGCCGGTCCTCGCCGGGGCCTTCGAGCAGCTCCTCCACCCGGTCACGGACGGATTCCGCCTCGCGCTTGCGGACCAGCCCCTGGAGCTTCCAGAACAGGCTGTTGCGGCGCTCGCCGTTCGGGCCGTTGCCGCCGCTCATGGTGCCGAGAGCTTCCAGGGATTGGGCCGGCCGAGCCGGCGCATCACCCGCGCCTCCGCGCGTTCCATCCGCCGCGCCTCGCCGGCGCTCAGATGATCGTGCCCGGCCAGGTGCAGCGCGCCATGCGCGACGAGATGCGCGAGGTGATCGGCGGCCCGGCGGCCGGCGGCGCGTGCCTCCCGCCGCACCACGCCGAGCGCGAGCGCGACATCCCCGAGCTGGCCCGGGATGCCGGCGGGAAAGCTCAGCACATTGGTCGGCTTGGCCTTGGATCGGTGCCGCCCGTTGAGGCGCTTCACGATCGCATCATCGGCGAGCAGCACGGTGATGCTGCCTTCGGCGCCCGCCTCGGCGAGCGCGGCGGCGGCGGCGCGGCGGGCCAGGGCTTCGGGGCGTGGCACGGCGGCCCGCCAGCCTGGCGACGCGAGAAGGACGGTGATCCCGCCGCCCTCCCCAGTGGTCCCAGCCTTTCGGCCGGGACGCCTACTTCCCGGTTCCATCCTTCTCCTGACCCGCGCGACCGCGCATGCCCTCCCGGTTCCGGGGGGCCGCCTCGGCGCGCCCATACGAACCTGCCGGCTCGGCCCGGCCATAGGCCGCGACGATCCGGGCCACGAGCGGATGCCGGACGACATCGCGCGCGTCGAATCTTGCTACCGCGATCCCCTCCACCCCGTCCAGCACCGAAAGCGCCTCGGCAAGGCCCGAGAGCTGGCCGGGTGGGAGGTCCACCTGGGTCGGATCGCCGGTGATCACCATGCGGCTGCCCTCGCCCATGCGGGTGAGGAACATCTTCATCTGCATGGGCGTGGTGTTCTGCGCCTCGTCGAGGATCGCGTAGCAATGCGCGAGCGTCCTGCCGCGCATGAAGGCCAGCGGCGCGACCTCGATCTCGCCGGCTTCCATCCGCCGCTTCACCTGCTCGGCCGGCATCATGTCGTGCAGCGCGTCGTAGAGCGGGCGGAGATAGGGGTCCACCTTCTCCTTCATGTCGCCCGGCAGGAAGCCGAGCCGCTCCCCGGCCTCCACGGCCGGCCGCGACAGCACGATGCGGTCCACGCGCCCGGCCTGGAGCAGCGCCACGCCCTGCGCGACGGCGAGGTAGGTCTTGCCCGTGCCCGCCGGCCCGATGCCGAAGACCATCTCGGCGCGGGCCAGCATCTCCATGTAGGCGGCCTGGGCGGGGCTGCGTGGCGCGATCGCGCCCTTGCGGGTGCGGATCGCCGGGATGTCCTGCAGCGGCAGGCGCGGATCGGCCTCCTGCACGCCTTCGGCCATCCGCATCGCGGCCTCCACCTCGGCGCTGCCCACCTGTTCCCCCTTCTGCAATCGTCGCCAGAGATCGGTCAGCGCCGCCTCCGCCACCTCGGTCCGCTCCGGCGTCCCGGTGATGCTCAGCCGGTTGCCCCGGCTGGCGAGCCGGACGCCGAGCCGCATCTCCATGCGGGCCAGGTTCCGGTCATGGTCCCCGTAGAGGATCGGCAGCAGCGCGTTGTCGTCGAATTGCAGCGTGACCGACCGGCTGGCGGGGAGGTCGGCGGTGGCGCCGCGCTGATGCGCGCGGAGCTCGCCGGGGCGGAGCGCGAAGGTGGTGGTGCTCAAGCGGCGGCTTTCTCCTCTCTCGGGTGGTCTCCGGCGGCGCCGCCGAGGATCCGGGCGGCAAGGGAATTGGGATGGGCTTCGGTGATCTCGCAGGCCACGACCTGGCCGATCAGCGCGGCCGGCGCCTCGGCATGGACCGGCTGGAGCCAGGGCGAGCGCGCGGCGACCTGGCCGGGATGGCGGCCGAGGCCGGTGACCAGGATGTCGCAGCGAATCCCCTCGCGCGAGCGGTTGAACCGCTCCTGCTGGTCCCGCAGCAGGGACTGGATCTCGTGCAGCCTGCGGTCCTTCTCCGCCTCCGGCACCTGAAGTGGGGCGGTGGCGGCGGGCGTTCCAGGGCGGGGTGAATACTTGAACGAAAAGGCCTGGGCGAAGCCGATCTCCTCGATCAGCTTCAGGGTGGCCGCGTGGTCCTGCGCGGTCTCGCCGGGGTGGCCGGCGATGAAGTCGGAGGAGAGGGCGAGGTCGGCGCGCGCTGCGCGCAGCCGGTCGGCGATGCGCCGGAACGCGTCCGCGGTGTGGCCGCGGTTCATCGCGCGGAGCACCCGGTCCGAGCCCGACTGCACCGGCAGGTGGAGGAACGGCATCAGCTGCGGGATGGCGCCATGGGCGGCGATCAGCGCCTCGTCCATGTCGCGCGGATGGCTGGTGGTGTAGCGCAGCCGGGCGAGGTCCGGGATCTCCGCGAGCGCGTGCAGCAGCCGCGCGAGGTTCCAGGTCGCCCCGTCCGTCCCCTCCCCATGCCAGGCATTCACGTTCTGCCCGAGCAGGGCGATCTCCCGCGCCCCCTGCGCGACGAGCCGCCTTGCCTCCGCGATCACCGCCGCGGCGGGGCGCGAATACTCGGCGCCGCGCGTGTAGGGGACGACGCAGAAGGAGCAGAACTTGTCGCAGCCCTCCTGGATCGTCAGGAAGGCGATCGGCCCCTGCGGTGCGCTCGCCTCCGGCAGGTGGTCGAATTTCTGCTCGGCCGGGAAGTCGGTCTCGATCACCGCGCCGGCGGCGCGCGTCGCGCGGGCGACCATCTCGGGCAGGCGATGGTAGCCCTGCGGGCCGAGCACGATGTCCACATAGGGCGCGCGGGCGGTGATCTCGGCGCCCTCGGCCTGGGCGACGCAGCCGGCGACCGCCAGCACCATCCGCCCGCCGGCCGCCTCCTTCGCCTGCTTCGCGGCGCGCAGCCGGCCGAGTTCGGAGAAGAGCTTCTCGGCGGCCTTCTCGCGGATATGGCAGGTGTTGAGGATCACCATGTCGGCGCCCTCCGCCGTCTCGGCCGGGGCATAGCCGAGCGGGGCGAGGACATCGGCCATGCGGCCGCTGTCATAGACGTTCATCTGGCAGCCCCAGGTCTTCACGAACAGCCGCTTCATGCCCTCAGGCGCCGGGCGCGGCCTCAGGCCGCTTGGCTCGCCGGATTGCCGGCGCGCCGCATCCGCGGCCTCGGCCGCCTGCGGCGTCCGCAAGTCGGTCCCCATGATCGTCGGCATCTCGGTGGTCATCGCAGAAACTCCGCCGTCCCGCCGGCGGTCCGGCAGGATGAAGGCGGGGAGATGCGGAGACGCCGCCCGCGGGTCAAGCGCGACCCGTCATGTGCGTCCGGCGGCCCGCATCGGCTCGCTGCGAATCGTCACGCAACAAAGGTGCGGCGCGGCACCCGGGCGGGTCAAGCGGGAACCGTCGCCGGGGCAGCGGCGAGCGGCGTCGCGGGGCGATTCTGCCGGAGTGCGGCGCAGCTCTCGGCGATCACCTCGGCGCAGGCGGCGGTTAGCGCCTTGCGGTCGGGCCAGGCCGCGGGATCGAGCGGCGGATGCAGCACCACCGTCGCGCGCGCGCTCGACCGCCGGGCCAGCCGCCAGAGATGCGAGGCGATGTCCATGTCGCCATACCAGGCAAAGAGCGGCCGGTCGCGCCGGCAGGCCGGCAGGCCGCCGAGCCGGTCATAGACGATCGAGACCGGCTGCACGCGGCGCGCGTGGTCTGCCACGGAAAGGAAGGCGCTGCGGAAGGCCATCACCCGCCCGCCATCGCTGGTGGTGCCCTCGGGGAAGAGGATGATGCTGTCGCCGGCGGCGAGCCTTTCGCGGATCGCCGTCGCCTCGCCCTTGGTGCGGGTGCGGCTGCGGCTGACGAACACGGTGCGGCCGAGCCGGGCGATGAAATTGACCACCGGCCATTTGTCCACCTCGTGCTTGGCGACGAAGCAGGCTTCGAGCGCGCTGCCGAGGACCACCACGTCGAGCCAGGAGGAGTGGTTGGAGACGAACAGGACCGACCGGCCCTGCGCCGCCTCCCCGACGACCCGGAGCCGGATGCCCAGCAGCCAGGCGACACCCCGCCAGTAGAGCTTGCCGGAGGCGATATGCGCCCGCCCGGGCAGGGCGACGAGCAGCGCCTGGATCGGCAGGGCGAGCAGCGTCCAGAGCAGGATGGTGGCGATTCGCCGGATCGCGCGGATGCGCCCTCCGAGCGGGCGGAAGCCGAGCACGTCGCCCCAGATCGTGTCCGGGTCGGAGGACGAGAAGCTGATCACCTTGCGCCTGCGCAGCCGTGGCGGGCGCAGGGCCTCGGGCATCGTCAGGCGGGCGGTGGTATCCATGCCGGCGCATTAAGCGCGCCGTCGGCGTCAGGGCAATGAAATCGGCGCGAAGGATCGGTGAAGGGCGGGGCTCTGTGGTCAGGGACGCCGTGCCGGACCTAGGATGGTTGGGTTGGCAGGAGATCGGGGCATGGGCGGGCGCGTCACGCGGCGGATGGTGGTCGGGGGGGCGCTGGCGCTCCCGGGGCTGGCGCGGGCCCAGGGTGGCTGGACGCCCGACCGGCCGGTGCGGCTGATCGTGCCTTTCGCGCCCGGCGGCGCGCAGGACGTGCTCGGGCGGCTCTTCGCCCAGGCCGTGTCGCAGAGCGTCGGGCAGAACATGGTGGTGGAGAACCGCGGCGGCGCCGGCGGGATCATCGGCGCGCAGGAGGTGGCGCGCGCGGCACCGGACGGGCTGACGCTGCTGCTGGCGACGGCGGGGCAGCTCACCATCGCGAAGGCGATCGGCCGGCGGCTCGGCTACGACCCGATCGCCGATTTCGCCCCGGTCGCGCATCTGAGCGACAGCCCTGTGGCCCTTTGCGCCGCGCCCAACCTCCCGGCGCAGGATATCCCCTCGCTGGTCGCGCATCTGCGCGGCGCGCGGGACGCGGTGCCCTACGGCTCGACGGGCGTCGGCACCAACACGCATCTGATCATGGAGGATCTCAAGGCGCGCGAGCGGCTCAACGTGGAGCACGTTCCCTATCGCGGCGCGGCGACCGCCTTCAACGATCTCGCCGCCGGGCGGATCGGTCTGATGTTCGTCTCGGTGCCCTCGGCGCTGGCGGTCACCGGCGCGCAGTTCCGCATCCTCGGCGTCACCTCCCGCACGCGTTTCCCGGCGACACCGCAGGTGCCGACGCTGATCGAAGGCGGGGTTCGGGATTTCGAGGCCTCGATCTGGACCGGGCTCGCCGCGCCGGCGAACACCCCGGCGCCGGTCATCGAGCGGTGGCGGGCCGAGTTCGTGAAGGCGCTCGGCACCGATCTCGTGAAGGCGCGGCTGGATACGCTTGGGGCGGTGGCGAACGGCGCGGGGCCGGCGGAGTTCGGCGCGCTGCTGCGGGCCGATCTCGACCGCTGGACCCGGGTGGCGGCGCCGCTGAACATCTCGCTCGACTGAGGCCGGCCCGGGCGCGCCTCAGCCGCGCCCGGCGCCCTCCGCCAGCAGGCGCGGGAGCGCCGCGAGGTCGAGCGTCGCAAGAAGCGGGTTGGCGCGCAGATCCCGCCCCCACAGCGCCTCCAGCATCCGCACCATGCCCTCCGTTACCGGCATGGCGACACCCTTCGGCGCCGCGACGGCGAGATAGAAGGCGAGGCCGAAGGGCACGTCCTCGGTGACGTAGCGGCTCTCGGTGGTGTTCGGGCCCAGCAGGTTCGGGCGCGCGGCGGCGATGGCGGCGGTCATCTCCGGGAGGGCGCCCACGGGGACGCCGTTGGCGCGATGGAGGAACTCGGCGAGGCTGCCGAGCTCATGGCCATAGGCGGCGGCGACCGCGTCCCGCTCCGCCTGCATCGCCAGCATCAGGTTGCAGGCGAAGGGCGTCATCATCGCGTATTGCGGCCAGTCCTCGCCCCGCTCCATGCGCGTGACGTTCGTGAGCGCGAGCACGGCATGCGCGATCGGGTTGATGTTGAGGAAGGCGACGTGGAGCGCGTCGGGTGACAGCGGAAAATCCATGCCGAACAGGTCATGGGCCAGCTGCGCCATCCGCGGTGCCGCGGCGGCCGGGACGGCGGCGATCTCGAGTGCGCTGCGCAGCATGGCGACGCGGACGCGGTCGGGACCGAGGCGCCGGGCGCCGCCGGGGGTGGTGGCCATGGCCCCGATCGGGGCCCGGCGCTTCGGCGCGCCGCGTCCGGCGAGCAGGACATCGAGCACGACCGGCGCCAGCGACGCCGCGGGCGAGATCAGCAGCGGCAGGTCGGACGGCAGCGCCGCAGCGATTCGCGGCAGGAGATCGGCAAAGGCGTAGGCGGGGACGGCGAGGAACGCCGCATCGGCGCCGTGGAACGCGTCGTCCAGCGACGTGGCGACCTCGACGGGGAATGGGCCCTGCAACAAGCCCTCCGCGTGCAGGGTCCCGCTCATGCCGGCCGTGCCTTTGCCGGAGGGCGACCAGAGGACGGCCTGGTGGCCGCGCGACGTGGCCAGCACCGCCGCCGCCGGCCCAATGGCACCGGCGCCAAGAACCGCCAGCCGCATGATGTTCAACTCCCGATTGGAGAGACAGCGCGCCGACCAGCAGGCCACTCAAGGACAGCGCGGGGCGCGATTCAGAAGCCGCCGCACTTGGCCGCGTAGTTCGGATGCGGGCCCAAGAGAAACGTCGGACCGGATGGAACCAGCGGGGTCAGGCTCATTGCTCCCGAACGCTGAGAACCTGGAGCGACTTATGCCTGTTCGGCGGAAGCGCGAAGCGCGTCCAGCCGAACGGGCGCCTCCCTAGGGAAGGAGGACGGTGCTGCCCGTCGTCTTCCGGCCTTCCAGGGCGCGATGCGCTTCCGCCGCGTCCTTCAGCGCGAAACGCTGGTTCACGTTGATCTTGACCGCCCCCTTCGCCACGACGTCGAACAGCGCCGCGGCGCAGGCTTCGAGGTCAGCGCGCTTGGCCGTGTAGGTGGCGAGCGTCGGCCGCGTGAGATAGAGCGAGCCCTTCGCGGCGAGCACGCCGAGATCGGGAATCGCGACCGGGCCCGACGCGTTGCCGTAGGAAACCATCATCCCGAAGGGTGCCAGGCAATCGAGCGAGGTGATGAAGGTATCGCGCCCGACGCTGTCGAAGACCACCGGCAGCATGGCGCCGCCGGTGATCTCCTTGACGCGGGCCGGGAGGGTATCGGTGCCGACGACGACGTGATCCGCGCCGTGGGCGCGCACGAGTTCCGCCTTCGCCTCGGTGCTGACGCTGCCGATGACGGTGCAGCCAAGATGCTTCGCCCACTGCACCATGATCAGGCCGACACCGCCAGCCGCCGCATGGACCAGGATCGTCTGGCCCGGCTGCACCTTGAAGGTCCGCGTGAGGAGGAAGCAGGCCGTCATCCCCTGGAGCATCATCGCGGCTGCCTGCTCGTCCGGGATCGCGGCGGGCAGCTTGACGAGCCGGTCCGCCTTGATGGCGCGGGCCTCCGCATAGGCGCCGATCGGCGCGGTGGCGTAGGCGACACGATCGCCCGGCGCGACCTCCGTCACGCCTTCGCCGACCGCCTCGACGATGCCGGCCCCCTCCATCCCGATCGTCGCCGGCAGGGCGGGCGCCTTGTAGAGCCCGGTGCGGAAATAGACATCGATGTAGTTCAGGCCGATGGCGCGGTGACGGACGAGCGCCTCGCCTGGCCGCGGGGCGGGAAGCGGCACCTCGTCCCAGGTCAGGGCCTCGGGGCCGCCGTACTCGTGGACGCGGATGGCGTGGTTCATCGTGACAGGGTCCATGAAGGGCTGGCCCGGGACGGGCCGAGCGGAAGATCGGGTTGGTCCGTCGCCGGCCTGGTGCCGGGCTCGGCATCGAGGACGCGCCGTTCGTGTTGCAGGAGCCAGGCCTTGGTTGGCGGCCCATCGCCGCCGGAATAGCCGCCAAGCCCGCCATGCGCCGCGAGCACGCGATGGCATGGGATCAGGAGCGGGATGGGGTTGGCGCCGCTCGCCTGACCCACCGCGCGCGGGGCACTGCCCAATTCGCGGGCGAGGGCACCGTAGCTGCGGGTCTGGCCGAAGGGTATCTCCCGGAGCGCGGCCCAGAGCCGCTGCTGGAAGGCGGTGCCGCGTGGTGCAAGCGGCAGGTCGAACATCCGGCGGTTCCCGTCGAAATAGTCCTGGAGCTGGGCGATCGCGCGGGCGAGCAACGGGGTTCGGGCCTGGTCGCGGCCGCGGCCCCAGTCGAGCGAGACGATGGCGCCATCCTCTTCCGAGAGGGTCAACTCGCCGAGTGGTGTCAGGCAGGTGGATTGCGGCATCTTCGTGTCCGGGCCGCGCCATGCGCCACAACCTGGCCCCTGTCGTCAAGTCGCCCGGTTGTGGGCCTGGCCTTCGTTGCGCCGGGCGCAACCCGCGCCCTGGCGCGGGTGACGGGTGCTCGCTACATGCGAGGTCGCCCGAACTGCTGCCGCGGAGTTGCCTGTGACCGACGCCCCCCCTGGCCATGCCGTGCAAAGTCGCCGAGCAGCCGATCCGCCGGCCCATTTTCGCGCGCATGTGTTCGTCTGCTGCAACCGCCGACCCGACGGACATCGGCGCGGCTCCTGCGCGGCGCGGGGGAGCGAGGAGTTGCGCGACTACATGAAGGTACGGGCGAAGGAGCTGGGCCTGAAGGATGTGCGGGTGAACATGGCGGGCTGCCTGGACCGCTGTGAGTTCGGCCCGACGCTCGTCATCTATCCGGAGGGCATCTGGTACAGCCCGAAGTCCCGCGCCGATGTCGACGAGATCCTGGAGGCGCATCTGGTGGCAGGAGGCCGGGCCTCGCGGCTGATGCTCACGGAAAGGGATGTCCTGCCCCCGAAATCCTGATGCCCCGACGATTGCGCGCAAGCATCGTTCCGATTTCACCGCCATGTTTCACGTGAAACACCCTCGCCTTTGCCGATCCGGCACGCATCGCTGGGCCAAAGGGCTCGCTGCCTTTGTCCCCCACCCTTGACACCGTATTCGCGAAGGCGACCGGCGCTGGCCAGGGAGCGCTCACGGTGGTGCGCGTGTCTGGCCCACGGAGCGGCACCGTCCTGGCGCGGATCGCGGGGAGCTTGCCGCCGCCGCGCCTTGCGAGCCTGCGGCGGCTGCGTGCGCCAGCCGACGCGGAACTTCTCGACCGCGCCATCGTGCTCTGGTTCCCCGGCCCCGCCAGCTTCACGGGGGAAGACATGGCGGAGCTCCATCTGCATGGCGGCGCGGCCGTGTTCGCGGGCGTGGCCGAGGCGCTCGTCGCGCTCGGCTGCCGGCCCGCCGAGCCGGGCGAGTTCACGCGGCGCGCCTTCCTGCATGGCCGGCTCGACCTGACCCAGGCCGAGGGGATCGCCGACCTGATCTCGGCCGAGACGGCTGCGCAAAGGCGCCAAGCGCTCCGCCAGGCCGAAGGCGCCCTGGGGGCCCTCTATGGCGGCTGGACGGAGCGCGCCGCGCGCGTGCTGGCCCATCAGGAGGCCGCGATCGAGTTCGAGATGGACGATCTGCCCAGCGATCTCGGCGCGCGAGCCGCCGCCGAGGCTGCCGCGCTCGGTGCGGAGATCGCGCGTCACCTGGATGATGGCGGCCGTGGCGAGCGGCTCCGGGAAGGCCTTTCGATCGCCATCCTTGGTGCGCCCAACGCGGGCAAGTCCTCCCTTCTCAATGCGCTTGCCCGGCGCGATGTCGCGATCGTCTCGCCACTGCCCGGCACCACGCGGGATGTGATCGAGTTTCGCCTCGACCTCGGCGGCGTGCCGGCGGTGCTGGCCGATACGGCGGGGCTGCGAGATGCCGGCGATGAAATCGAGCGGGAGGGTGTGCGCCGGGCCCGCAGGCGCGGCCAGGACGCGGACCTGCTCGTCGCCGTCTTCGCCGCGGATGCGGAGCCCGACAGCGAGACGCTCGCCCTCATAGACGCGCGGCCCGATGCGCTGCTGGTGGCAAGCAAGTGCGACCTGGCGCCCGCCCCCAGGCTGGCTCCGGGCCTGACCATGCTGGCCACCAGCGCGACGACTGGCGCCGGGATCGCGGCGCTGCGCGATGCGCTGGCCGAGGCCGCCCAGAGGTCTGCCGGCCTGGCCGATGCCCCGCTCCTCACCCGCGCGCGCCATCGGGCTGCGCTTACGGCGGCGGCTGGGCGGCTGGGCGAAGGCATCGCGGCGCCGCTGCCGGAACTGGCCGCGGAAGCCTATCGTGGTGCCCTCCTCGCCTTGGGCCAGGTCACCGGTCGGGTCGGCGTGGAAGAGGTGCTCGACATCGTCTTCGCGGACTTCTGCATCGGCAAGTAGCCGGCCTATACCCGGCTCCATGACGGACCTGTCCTTCGATGTGGTGGTCGTGGGTGGCGGCCACGCCGGTTGCGAGGCTGCCGCCGCGGCCGCGCGCTGCGGTGCCCGTACAATGCTGCTGACGCATCGCATCGAGACGATCGGCGAGATGTCCTGCAACCCGGCCATAGGCGGGATCGGCAAGGGCCATCTGGTGCGGGAGATCGACGCGCTCGATGGGCTGATGGCGCGTGCCGCGGACATGGCTGCGATCCATGTGAAGCAACTCAATCGCAGCAAGGGCCCGGCCGTCCGGGGTCCGCGCGCACAAGCGGACCGGAAGCTCTACCGCGGGGCGATCCAGGCCCTGCTCCGGGAGACCCCGAACCTCCAACTGCTGGCGGAGGCGGCGGCCGATCTGGAACGGGACGGTTCGGGGCGGATCACGGCGCTCGTGACGGAGGCCGGGCGTCGCATCGCCTGTGGCGCCATCGTGCTCACGACCGGCACCTTTCTCCGCGGGGAGATCCATCTCGGCGAGCAGCGCCTCCCCGCCGGACGGCATGGCGAGGCGCCCTCGGTCGGGCTGGCTTTGGCGCTGGCGCGCCTCGGTCTGCCGCTCGCCCGTCTCAAGACCGGCACGCCCCCGCGTCTCGATGGGAGGACGATCGCCTGGGATGCGCTGGAGTCGCAGCCTGGCGATGACCCGCCCGAGCCGCTGTCGTGGCTTACGCCCCGTATCACCAATCGGCAGATCGCCTGTGGCATCACCTGGACCAACCAGGCGGCCCATGACCTCATCAGGGCGAACCTGCACCGGACCGCGGTGTACTCCGGGCGGATTCAGGGCGTCGGCCCGCGCTACTGCCCCTCCATCGAGGACAAGGTCGTCCGCTTTGCCAACCGCGAGCGGCACCAGATCTTCCTCGAACCGGAGGGGCTCGACGACGATACCGTCTATCCGAACGGCATCTCAACCAGCCTGCCGCCTGAGGTCCAGGCCGCGGTCGTCGCCGCGATCCCCGGGCTGGAGCAGGCGCGGATCCTGCGGCCGGGCTATGCGATCGAGTACGATCATGTGGACCCCCGCGCGCTGCGCCCCACGCTGGAGGTGCGGGACGCACCGGGCCTGTTCCTGGCCGGGCAGATCAACGGCACCACCGGCTATGAAGAGGCCGCCGCGCAGGGATTGATGGCCGGGCTGAACGCGGCACAGCGCGCTGCCGGAACCTCTCCTGACCGGGTTCTCGGCCGATCCGACGCCTATATCGGCGTGCTCGTGGACGACCTGATCCTTCACGGCGTGTCCGAGCCCTATCGCATGCTCACGGCGCGCGCGGAGCATCGGCTCAGCCTCCGTGCGGACAATGCCGGCCTTCGTCTCACGGGCCAGGGCCTCGCCTGGGGCTGCGTCGGCCGAGAGCGGGCCGAGCGCCACGCGATCTTCGAGGTGACCGTCAAGGAAGCGCTCGTGCGGGCTGCCGCGGAAGGGGCGACGCCGAGTGACATCGCAGTGGCAGGCATCCCGATCCGGCAGGATGGGCGCCGTCGGAGGCTGCTCGACCTGCTCGCCCAGCCCGATGTCACCTTGGCGGCCGCCGCGCAGCTCTTCCCCTGGCTGGCCGAGCTGACGCCAGACGTCGCCGCGCAGCTCGAGGCCGAGGCGCTCTACGCGCCCTATCTGCGTCGCCAGGACGCCGAGCGGCGCGCGATAGAACGCGAGGAGCGGACCAGCATTCCAGACTCGCTGGATTTCGGTGCCGTCGCCGGCCTTTCGCGCGAGATGCAGCAACGCCTCGCCGGCGCGCGTCCCGCCACGCTTGGCGGGGCGGGACGCGTGCCGGGCATCACCCCGGCGGCGATCGCAGCGCTGGCCGTGCATCTGCGCCGCGCGGCCGGACCTTGAACATGGCTGCGACAGGGCCGCAGCTGGCCGGGCCAGCGACCGCTTGGGGACACCGAACCGATCGGCTCCGCGGGCCTTTTCCGCCGCTGCGGCGTTGCCGGGCTTGCCGGCGCAACCAGCCTCGTCGGCGTCCAGTCCTTGGCCGCGGCGCAAATTCCCCGGCCGATCCCTACCCGCTGGCGTTGTCGAACCGCCTCCTGCCATCACCCCATTCCGCCATCTCGTTTCGAGTCCGGATGAGTGTTTCACGTGAAACGGCAGGGGCATGACGCGAAGCCGGTGGCGGGCCCGATGGCCGCGCCCGGACGTGAGCCGCCCCCGCCGGTGCCGCACTTGTCCGCGGCCACCGAGGCCACGCTCGATCGCTTCCTCGATCTCCTCCTGCGCTGGAACGGCCGGATCAACCTGGTGGCGGAACGCGACCCGGCCTCCATCCGCCTGCGCCACATCGCCGATTCGGTTCAATTGCTGCCGCTGCTGCCACCTGGCGACGGCCCGATCGCGGATCTCGGCAGCGGCGGTGGCTTCCCCGGCCTCGTGCTGGCCATCTGCACCTCACGTCCGGTCCACATGGTCGAAGCCGACCGCCGCAAGGCCGCCTTCCTCACCGAATGCGCCGCGCAGCTCGGCCTCCGGCAGGCCAGCGTACACGCAACGCGGATCGCGCAGGCGCGCCTTCCGCCGCTTGCCGCCGTCACCGCCCGCGCCCTCGCCCCGCTACCCGACCTCCTGGCTCTCGCCGTCCCGTTCCTCGCGCCCGGCGGCGTCGCGATCTTCCCCAAGGGCCGTACCGCGGAGGCCGAGTTGACGGCGGCGCGGGCCGCATGGACATTCACTGCCGAACGCTTCGCGAGTCGCACCGACCCCGAGGCGACCCTCCTCCGGCTGAGCGACATCGCCCGTGCGCCGCACGCCTGACCGCGCCCTGCCGCGGGTTCTCTGCTTCGCCAACCAGAAGGGCGGCGTGGGGAAGACCACCACCGCCATCAACCTCGCCGCCGCCCTTGCGGCCGAGCATCGCGTGCTGCTCCTCGACCTTGATCCGCAGGGCAATGCCTCCACCGGCCTCGGTATCCCACGCGAGCAACGTGCCGCGGGCAGCTATGCCCTGCTGGTCGAGGGCCGTCCGCTGGCCGAGCTGCTACGCCCCACCGCCATCCCGAACCTGTCGATCCTTCCCGCCGACCCCGACCTCGCCGGCGCCGAGGTCGAGCTGGTCGCCCTCCCGGACCGCGAGCGCCGGCTCGCCGTGGCGTTTCGCGACGCGGCCGAGACTCTCGCCGGCTTCGACTTCGTGTTCCTCGACTGCCCGCCCTCGCTCGGCCTGCTGACCCTCAACGCATTGGTCGCCGCGGATGGCGTGCTGGTGCCCCTTCAGACCGAGTTCTTCGCCCTCGAAGGCGTCAGCCAGATCACCCGCACCATCGAGCGCGTCCGCCGCGCGCTCAATCCGCGCCTGGCGCTCGACGGCATCGTCCTCACCATGGCCGACCGCCGCAACAACCTCTCCGAGGCGGTGGCCAACGATGTCCGCGCCTTCTTCGGCGACAAGGTGTTCGAGACGGTGATCCCCCGCAATGTCCGGGTCAGCGAGGCCCCTTCCCACGGGCTGCCGGTCCTGCTCTACGATTTCCGCTCCCCTGGCGCGCAGGCGCATCTCAAGCTCGCCGCCGAGTTCCTGAAGAGGGAGCGCGCGCGCGTCCGCGCCTGAATGAGCACCCCGCCCCGCAAGCCCGCCCCGCCCCGCCTCGGCCGTGGTCTCTCCGCGCTGATCCCCGATCTCGCTGCGCCTGAGACGGCGGAGCCCTCCGCGCTCCGGACCCTGCCGGTCGAGGCGCTCGAACCCGGCCCCTTCCAGCCGCGCGGCGGAATGGACAAGGCAAGCCTGGCCGAGCTTGCCGACTCCATCCGGGAAAACGGGATCCTCCAGCCGATCCTCGCACGCCCGAAGCCCGGCGTGGCGGGCAGCTACCAGATCATCGGCGGCGAGCGGCGTTGGCGTGCCGCCCAGCTCGCGCAGCTGCATGAAGTGCCCGTCCTCCTGCGCGATTTCGGCGACCGCGAGGCCATGGCCGCCGGCCTCGTCGAGAACCTCCAGCGCCAGGACCTGAACCCGATCGAGGAGGCGGAAGGCTATCGCCGGCTCCTCGACGAGTTCGGGCTGACCCAGGAAGGGCTCGGCCAGGCCGTCGGCAAGAGCCGCAGCCATGTGGCCAACACGCTGCGTCTGCTCGGCCTGCCGAAGGAGGTGCGCGACCTCGTCGTCGGGGGCATGCTGTCCGCCGGCCATGCCCGCGCCCTCATCGGTGCGCCGGCACCGACGGCGCTTGCCGCCCAGATCATCGCGCGAGGGTTGAATGTCCGGCAGGCGGAAGCGCTGGCGACCGCCCATGCCCGGCCCCGATCGCCCGGGGCGGGATCCGGGCCGGGCCGCGATCCCGATATCGCCGCGCTGGAACGCGCGTTGACGGAGCGCCTCGGCCTCAAGGTGACGATCCGCGCGAAGGGCAAGTCCGGGGAACTCGCGATCCGCTACGCGGATCTCGACCAGCTCGATGGCCTGATCAGGCTGCTCGGGGTGGGATGACACTGACCGCGCCTGGGCGCCGCATCGCGGCCCTGACGGGCTTTGCAATCATTTCAGTTCAGCCGCTGTCGCAATTCCTCCAGCAGACCGCGTACGCGCCCCGCCTGCGGACCATCCGGCGCCAGGTCAAGGAACCGGCCGAGACAACCGATCGCCGCCTGCACCTGGCCGAGCCGCTGGTGCATCAGCCCCGCCTCGCGCCAGAGCGGCGCGGCCTCCGGCGCCAGGCGCAGCATGTCCTCCGTGCAGGCGACGGCACCTGCCAGATCGCCCTCGCGCAGGCGGCGCACCTTGATGTTGTTCTGCAGGCGCAGCAGCACCGCACGCTTGTCCATCGGCGCCAGCGTGTCCCGACCGAGCTCCGCCGCCTCGCCGGCGAATTTCTTCAGCAGCGCGCGCAGGTCGCGCGCGTCGAGCGGCGCTCCACCGGCGAAGACATCCACCACCACCTGGCCGCGGCCCGACAGCGCCACCAGGAAATGGCCTGGGAAGTCCACGCCATGCGCCTCCCACCCCGCGGCTTCGGCGGCGTGCAGCCAGAGGATGCCGAGCGCGACGGGCAGGCCGCGCCGGCGCGCGATCACGTTCAGGAGGTTGGCGTTGGCCGGATTGTCATAGGTTTCGGCGTCGCCCGCATAGCCGAGCCCGCCATGGATCAGCCCGGCCAGGGCCGCGCGCCGGCGGTCGAGATCGCCGGCATCGGCCGCCGGATCGGCCGCGGCGATCTCCACCGCGGCGCGCGCGATCTCCGAGAGATGCGTCTCCGCTGCCCGCCAATCCGCCGCCGGCGCATCGAGGCGGGCGAATTGCAGCGCGACGCCGGCGATGTCGAGTTCCGCCGCAGGCAGGCGGCCGGCGGCGTCGAGCGCGGAGCGGGCTTCGGCCGGCTTGGAGGTCATGTCCCTGCCTCGCAAGGCGGCCGCGGCCGGTCAAGCCTCGGGTCAGGCCTCAAGTCAGGCCTCAAGTCAGGCCTCTGGGCGCGGCACCATCCGGCCGATCCGCCGTCCGCCGAAGATGTGCACATGGAAATGCGGCACTTCCTGGCCGCCATCCGCGCCCATGTTGGAGAGGATGCGGTAGCCGCCAGCCTCCAGACCGAGATCGCGCGCCACCTTCCCCACCGCGCGCCAGAACCCGGCGATTTCGGCATCCGTCGCGCCGGCGGCGAAATCCGCGTTCGAGACATACGCGCCCTTCGGGATCACCAGCACATGCACGGGCGCCTGCGGGTTGATGTCGTGGAAGGCCAGCGCGAACGCGTCTTCATGCACGCGCCGGCACGGGATCTCGCCGCGCAGGATGCGGGCGAAGACGTTCTGCGGGTCATAGGGCGGCAGGCCCGAGATGCTCATGATGCGTCCCTCTCGCCGCCGTCTTCTGGCGAGGCGAGGCCGAAGGCGCAAGCGTAGCGCGCCGCGCCGATCAGCGCCCGCGCGCCGGTCCGCAGCCGCAGCGCCTGGAAGGCCTCACGGCCCGCCCAGGGCACCCCGGAGACGCCGGCGGCCGCCGCCGCCGCGAAGCCGAAGCGGCCATAGTAGCGGGGTGCGCCCAGCACCAGGCACCAGCCTTCCGGCCGCTCCCTTGCAAGGTCGAGCCCGGCGCGGACCAGCGCGGAGCCGATCCCCTGCCGCTCCGCGGCCGGCGCGACGGCGAGCGGCGCGAGCGCCAGCGCCGGCTCGCTGCCCACGCGCATCGGGCTGAACAGCACCTCGCCGACGATCCGCCCATCGGCCTCCGCGACCAGCTCGATCGCGGCATCGCCTGCCGCGCGCAGCGCGGCGACCAGATCGGCCTCGGCCGTGCCGCCGAAGGCCGCCCGGAGCAGCGCGGCGATGGCCGGCGCGTCCGCGGGGCGGGCCGGGCGGATCACGGCAGCTTGGTGGTTTCCGCCGCGCGGACGATGCCCTTGGGCCGGGCCGCCTTCTCGGCAATGCCGGAGATGCCCTGCCGGCGGGCGAGTTCCGTCCAGACCTCCTCCGGCCGGATGCCGGCATCCACCCAGACGACGATCAGGTGATAGAGAAGGTCCGCGCTCTCCAGCACGGTGGCGGTGCGGTTGCCGGTGGCGGCCTCGATCACGCATTCCACCGCTTCCTCGCCGAGTTTCTGGGCGACCTTCGCGGTGCCGCGCGCCAGCAGCCGGGCGGAGTGCGAATGCGCCGCATCGCCGGCAAGCCGGCGCGCCTCGACCGTCCGCCAGAGCTCGTCGAGGATCGCAGCCGCCGCGGTCGCGACGGAATAGGGCGCGAGCGCGCCCGAGACGGGGTCCACCGGCGGCTTCGGCAGGCGGTTGGGTGGCGGGATGTCGGGCGGCAGCGGCAGCGCGGCCAACCGGCGCGCCTTCTTCTTCGCCTTCGGCTTCGTTGCGACCTTCGTCTTGAGCTTGCGCGCGCCCGCCTCGCGCGGTGGCGCCTTGGGCGCCTTCTTGGCGGACTTCTTGGTCGGCTTGGCCATCAGGGCGCCTCCGCCACCGGGCGGATCGGCAGCCCGGCCGCGGCAAGCGCCGCCTTGGCGTCGGCAATCCGCATCTCGCCGTAGTGGAACACGCTGGCGGCGAGCAGTCCCGTCGCGCCGGTCCGCGCCCCCTCGACGAAATGCCCGGGCTGCCCGACGCCGCCCGAGGCGACGATGGGCAGCCGGATCGCCGCGCGCACGGCGCGCAGGAGATCGAGGTCGAAGCCCTGCTTGGTGCCGTCGCGGTCCATCGAGGTCAGCAGGATCTCGCCCGCGCCGCGTGCCTGCATCTGCCGGGCCCAGTCCACCGCATCGATCCCGGTGCCGCGGCGGCCGCCATGGGTGAAGACCTCCCAGCCCGCACCGCTGCGCCGTGCGTCGATCGCCACCACGATCGCCTGGCTGCCGAAGGCCTCCGCGCCGCGGGTGACGAGGGCCGGATCGGCCACCGCGGCCGAGTTCACCGAGACCTTGTCGGCGCCGGCGAGCAGCAGGCGGCGCATGTCCTCCACGCTGCGGATGCCGCCGCCCACGGTCAGCGGGATGAAGACCTCGGCCGCGGTGCGGCTGACGACATCCAGCATGGTGTCGCGGCCCTCGTGGGAGGCGGTGATGTCGAGGAAGGTGACCTCGTCCGCGCCTTCGCGGTCGTAGGTGCGGGCCTGTTCCACGGGGTCGCCCGCGTCGCGGAGCGCCACGAAGTTCACGCCCTTCACCACGCGGCCGTCCTTGACGTCGAGGCAGGGGATCACGCGCAGGGCGAGCAGGGCGGTGGCTCCGCGAGCAGAGGACCGCGGCATGTGCGCCGCCGGGGCGGCGCGGTCAAGCGATCAACCGCGTCCGATCATCCGCCCGAGCCGCGCGCGCTGGCGGCCGAACCAGGCGATGCAGCGCGTCTCCCAGGTCTCGGCCTTGAGGACGGCGCCCGGCCAGCGGGATTCCACCCAGCCCATGCCGCGATGCGCCCACATGTACTGGTGGCGCAGCACGAAGAGGCCGAGGGCGAGGAACAGGAAGCCCTGGAGGAAGGGCAGCACGAGCCCGAGCACGCCAAGCCCGAGCAGCGAAACACCGGCCGCCTTGCGCCGGACCGAGGGACGATACTCCATCATGACCGCGCAGGTGGCGTTTCGGAGCATCCGGCGCAAGCTTCGCCACCGGGAATCACGGCCGCGCACGCGGCCGCGCGCACAGACCGACGGTCGTGCCCGGCGCAACAGCGCGTAGGCGCGAAAGCCAAGCGCCCGGAGGGCGCGCCGGCGCCTGAGGCACCCGACAAACCAGGCCGCGCGCGCAGACCGACGGTCGCGCCCGGCGCAACGGCGCGCAGGCGCGCGAGCCAAGCGCCCGGAGGACGCGCCGGCGCCTGAGGCACGCGACAAATTCGGCCCCGCGCACAGACCGCCAGCGGCGCCGGGCGCGCCAGTGCGTAGGCGCGAAAGGCAAGGCGGCGGAGCCGCCGCCCGCCGTCTGAGGGCAATTACATATGCAACGCGCGCCCATCCACGGCGAGCGCGGCTTCCTTCACCGCCTCGTTCAGCGAGGGATGCGCGTGGCAGGTGCGCGCCACGTCCTCGGCGGAGGCGCCGAACTCCATCGCGATGGCGATCTCGGCGATCAGCGTGCCCGAATCTGGGCCGATGATGTGCGCACCCAGCACCCGGTCCGTCGCCTTGTCGGCCAGGATCTTCACGAAGCCGTCGGTGTCGCCCATCGCCCGCGCGCGCCCGTTCGCCGTGAAGGGGAATTTGCCGACCTTGTAGGCCGCGCCGCGCGCCTTGAGCTGTTCCTCCGTCTCGCCGATCGCGGCGACCTCCGGCCAGGTGTACACGACGCCCGGGATCGCGCCGTAGTTCACATGGCCATGCTGGCCGGCGAGGAGCTCGGCCAGCGCGACGCCTTCCTCCTCCGCCTTGTGGGCGAGCATGGGGCCGGCGATGGCGTCCCCGATCGCCCAGATCCCCGGGACATTCGTGGCGTAGTGCGCATCGGTCTTCACCCGCCCGCGCTCATCCAGCGCCACGCCCGCCTCCACGAGGCCAAGCCCTTCGAGATAGGGCCGGCGGCCGATGGCGACGAGCACGACATCGGCGCGGAGTTCCTGCGCCGTGCCGCCCGCGGCGGGCTCCAGCGTCAGCGTCACGCCATCGGCATCGGCCTTCGCGCCCGTCACCTTCGTCTTGAGCCGGAACTTGAACCCCTGCTTGGTCAGGATGCGGGAGAAGGCGGTGCCGACCTCGCCATCCATGGTCGGCACGATGCGGTCCAGGAACTCCACCACCGTCACCTCGGCGCCGAGCCGGCGCCAGACGCTGCCGAGCTCGAGCCCGATATAGCCGCCGCCGATCACCACGAGATGGCCGGGCACCTTGTCGAGCTCGAGCCCGCCGGTCGAGGTGACGATGCGCGTCTCGTCCACCTCGACGCCGGGCAGCGGGATGCTCTCCGACCCCGTAGCGATGACGATGTGCTTCGCGGCATAGGCGGTGCCGTCCACCTCCACCTGGCCGGGACCGGCTATGCGCCCCGCGCCCTTGAGCCAGGTGACCTTGTTCTTCTTGAACAGGAACTCGATGCCCTTGACGTTGGCCGAGACGACCTCGCCCTTGCGCGCCAGCATGCGGCCGAGGTCGAGCCCGACCGACCCGACCGTGACGCCATGGTCGGCCAGCTTGTGCTTCGCCTCCTCGTAGTGCTCGGAGGATTGCAGCAGCGCCTTGGAGGGGATGCAGCCGACATTGAGGCAGGTGCCGCCGAGGGTCGCGCGCTTCTCCACGCAGGCGACCTTCATGCCGAGCTGCGCGGCGCGGATGGCGCAGACATAGCCGCCGGGGCCGGCGCCGATCACGATCACGTCGAAACTGTCAGCCATGTCCGCCCATCCTCGATACGGGGCGGACCATACGCAGGGCCGGCCCGGGTTCAAGCCGGGCAAACCTCAGCAAGCGCGATCAAGCCCCGCCCTGGCATCATGGTGTCCATGCCGAACGACACCCCGGGCCCCGCCAGGGCCGCGACCCGCCTGGACTATGGCCGCCGCATCGCCCGCGCCATGGCGCTGATCGCCGCCGATCCGGCGCGCACGCCGAGCCTGGAGGAACTGGCCGGCGCGGCCGCCTTCAGCCCCTATCACTTCCATCGCCTCTATCGCGAGATGACGGGCGAGACGCCGGCCGAGACCCTGGCGCGGGAGCGGCTCTCCCGCGCCGCGCAGCTGCTCGTGCGCGGCCGCGAACCGATCGCGCGCGTCGCGAAGGCCAGCGGCTATGGCAGCGCCGCCGCCTTCACCCGCGCCTTCCGCGCCGCCTATGGCACGCCGCCCGGCGCCTATCGCGCCGCCGGCGGCCTCGGCACCCCGCGCGCCCGCCCCGATCCCGCCGCCGAGGAAACCGCGATGTTCGAGGTGACGATCCGCGCGGAGCCCGCGCTGCACCTGGCGGCGCTTCCGCATCGCGGCCCCTATGGCCGGATCGGCACGGTGTTCGACCGGCTGATGGCCTGGGCCGCCGCGCGGCGGCTGATCGGCCCCGGGACGCGCTTCCTCGGCCTCTATCACGACGACCCGGCGAGCGTGCCGGAGGCGGCCCTGCGCTCCGAGGCCTGCCTGACGGTCCCGGCGGGGGTGACGGCGAGCGAGGGCGTGCGGCTGCTCGACCTGCCGCCGACGCGCTGCGCGGTGCTGGTGTTCAAGGGCCCCTATGCCGAGCTGGAGAGCGCCTATTCCTGGCTCTACCGGGAATGGCTGCCGGCGAGCGGCGAGGAGCCGGCGGACCAGCCCGCGCGGGAGGACTACCTCAACGACTGCCGCACCCTGCCGCCGGCGGACTGGCTGACGGCGGTGATGCTGCCCTTGAAGGGATGAGGCACCGGGGTGCATCCGGCTTGCCCTGCCTCGACGCCGCCGCGCGCGGCGCAACCATCGCGCGAGCGTATCGGCAGCGCCCAACCATTTGCGATTGCTTGACTTCCTGTGATCCCCGGCGAAAAGCGGCCAGGTGGGTCGGGCCGATGGCGCGCCGCCCGCCGAGAGGATCGCGATCATCATGGCTGCACCCCATCCCGTCGCCGGACAAACCGACCTCCTGCTCTCGCCGGAGGACGGCACCTCCCGCGGCGGGTCGGAGTTCGAGCCGGATGTGGCGGGTGGCGTGAACGGCGGCTTCGTCGCGATCTGGGACGACTTCCTGCCGCAGAACGCCGGCCAGGCGCCGCCCGGCTACCCCGTCGGCTACGGCTTCGACGCGGATGGCGGCATCACGGTCATGCTGCGTCGCTTCGGTGCCGATGGCGCGGCGCAGGGCCCGGCGCGGCCGGTCACCGCCGATCTCACCGGCAGCAACAGCGGCTCGGGCATCGTGGCACTCGGCAACGGCAAGGTCGCGATCGGCTGGGACATGGCCATCACCAGCGGCACGCCGGCCACGCGCATCGGCGCGCTGATCGTGGATGCGGCGACCGGCGCGAATGTCGGCAGCGAGGTGCTGGTCGCGGCCGGCGCGGGCTTCGCCGAGGGCGTCACCTTCCAGGGCATCCTGGCGCTGTCGGGCGGCCGGGCCGGCGTGGTGTTCGTGGATGGCGCCGGCGCGGACCGGCTGCGGCTCGCGGTGATCGAGGCCGATGGCAGCCTCGGCACGACGAGCACGCTGTTCACCGCGGCGGGCAACACCTCCCTGCCCTTCATCGGCGTGGGCCAGCTCGCGGCCGCGCTTTCGGGGCCGAATGCGGATGTGGTCGCCTTCGTCACCCAGACCTTCGCCGGCGGCGTCACCACCCACGACCTGCGCTTCCTGCGGGCCGATGGCAGCGCGGCGGGGCTCGGCACCGTGGCGCTCGGCGCCAGCGACTACGTGCCGGTCGTCGCAGCCCTGCCGGGCGGCGGCTTCGCCATCGCGCGCACGGCGCCGGGCGTGCCGGGCAGCACGGAGGCCACGGTGCGCCGCTACGACGCGGCCGGACAGCTCCTCGGCAGCGAGACGACCTTCACCTTTCCCTACACGAACTTCAGCGGCGCGGCGGACCTGCTCGCGCTGCCCGATGGCGGCGTGCTCGTCAGCATCTCCGGCGTGCTGCCGGGCTTCACCGATTCCAACATCTACACCCAGCGCGTCGGCCCCGATGGCAGCCTGGTCGGCGAGGTGACGCGGCTCGACGGCGCGCCCACCGGCGCCTACCAGACCCGGCCGCAGCTGGCGCTCACCTCCGACAACGACCTGATTACGGTGTGGGAGGATGCGCGGAGCGCGAGCAACCCCTCGATCAACGCCGCACGGCACGATCTCGGCGCCTTTCCGGGCGATGCGATGACGCTCGACGGGACCAACGCGGCGAACACGCTGGAGGGCGACAGCGCGGGCGACCGCCTGCTCGGGCTCGGCGGCGACGACCTGCTGCGCGGGCTTGGCGGGGCCGACACCATCCTCGGCGGCGGCGGCGCCGACACGGTGGAGGGCGGGGCCGGCGCCGACCTGCTGCGCGGCGGCCTCGGCAACGATCTCGTCCGGGGCGGTGACGGGGCGGACCGGCTGTTCGGCGATGCCGGCGCGGACACGCTCGAAGGCGGCGCGGGCGCGGACCGGCTCTATGGCGGCGCGGGCAACGACGGCGACGTGTTCCGCTTCGCCGCGCTGGCCGACAGCAGCCTGGCAGAAAGCGACCGCATCTACGACTGGAGCCCGGGCGACCGCATCGATCTCTCGGCGCTCGGCGGGCTCGCCTTCATCGGCGCGGCGCCCTTCACGGGCGGCGCGGGCGTGGCGCAGCTGCGCGTGGTGCAGGCCGGCGGCAACACGGTGGTGCTGGTGGACAGCGGCGATGCCGACCGCGTCGCGGAGATGCGGATCATCATCAGCGGCCTGCACGCGCTGGCCGAAAGCGACTTCATCCTGTAGCGGGCGGCCGGCGCCGGCGCCCGCGCTACGGCGCGGCGCGCCGCGCCTCCCACAGGATGCGGCCGCCGATCGCCACGAAGCAGGCGCCGGCGGCGCGCTCGATCCAGTGCTGCAGGCCACGGAAGCGCCGCATCACCGGCGGCGCCGACATGAACAGCGCGACGGTCGCGTACCAGGCCAGCGAGGCCAGCATCACCAGCGCCACCATCAGCGCCATCAGCCAGCCCGGCGTGCTGGCGGTGACGGCGGTGGCGAAGACGCTCGCGAACAGCACGATCGCCTTCGGGTTGGTCAGCGTCACCACGAAGCCGAAGAGGAAGGCGTTGCCGCGCACCGGCCCCTCCGCCTCGGCCGCGGCGAGTTCGGCCCGCCGCGCCCGCAGCAGCTTCACGCCGAGCCAGATCAGGTAGGCCCCGCCGGCGATCCTGACCGCCCAGGTCAGCCACTGGTACTGCACCAGGATCGCGGCCAGCCCCACCAGGCTCAGCGTCGCATAGAGCCCGAGCCCGCAGGTCACGCCGAGCGTCGTCAGCAGCCCCGCCCGCGCCCCGCGCGTGAGCGCGGAGCGCACCACGCCGACGAAATCCGGCCCCGGCAGGATCAGCGCGGGGATGAAGATCGCGAAGACCGCGATCAGTGTCGCAACGGCGTCCATGCTCAGCTCTCCTCGACGCCATCCTGCCCCGAGGGCAGCCACACGCGGAAGGTGGAGCCGACGCCGATCTCGCTGTCGATCAGCAGGTGCCCGCGATGGCGGTTCACCACATGCTTGACGATGGCGAGCCCGAGCCCGGTGCCGCCCGAGCTCCGCCCGCGGCCGCGATCCACCCGGTAGAAGCGCTCGGTCAGGCGCGGGATGTGCTCGCGCGCAATGCCCGGCCCGTCATCCGCCACCGTCAGCAGCACGCCCGGCCGGTCCGGCAGCTTCGGGTCGGCGCCGGCCGGCAGCGCCGCGACGGAGAGCCGGATCGTGCCGCCCTCCCGCCCGTAGCGGGTGGCGTTCTCCAGCAGGTTGCGGAGCACCTGGGCGAGCTGCTCGGCATCGGCCGGCGCGGCGACGGCGTGGCGTTCGAGCGCCAGCTCGAGCCTCGCCTTGCGCGCGGCCAGCACCGGCGCCATCGCCTCGGCCTCCGCCGCGGCCAGCGCCGCGAGGTCCACGCGCCCGGTCGGCGGCTGGTGCTCGGTGATCTCGATCCGGGTCAGTCCCAGCAGGTCGTCGATCAGGCGGCGCATGCGGTCGGCCTGGTCGCCCATGATCCCGAGGAAGCGGTGCTGCGCCTCCGGATCGCCCTGGGCGGGGCCGCGCAGCGTCTCGATGAAGCCGATCACGCTGGCCAGCGGCGTGCGCAGCTCGTGGCTGGCATTGGCGACGAAGTCGGCGCGCATCCGCTCCACCGCGCGGTCGCGCGTGCGGTCCGACAGCAGCAGCACGAGCCGCCCGCCATCGCCGAGCGGCGGCTCCATCGGCACCAGGTGCACCTTCAGCTCCCGCGCCACCGGCACCGGCAGCGCGATCTCCACCTCGCGCGGTTCGAGGGCGACGAGTGCGGCGTCCAGCGCCTCGGCCAGCGCCGGGTGGCGGAGCAGGGCGCCGAGGTCGCCGGCCGCCCCCGGCCCGCCGCCGAAGATCGCCCGCGCCGCGGCATTGGCGCGCAGCGCCGCGCCGCGCGCATCGAGCACCACCAGCGGATCGGGCAGCCGCTCCACGATCGCCTCGTCGGCGCGGCGGAGCTGCAGCACGAGCTCGGCGCGCGCACCGATGGCCCGCGCCAGGCGCCGCACATCCTCGGCGATTTCCTCGACCGAGGTCAGAAGGGCGCGCGGCTCGGTCTCGGGCTCCGCCTCGCCGGCCTCGGCGCGGCGGATCGCGCCGCGCAGCCGGGCGAGGTTGGCGAGCCAGACGCGCGCGATCAGCAGCGCCCAGCCCAGCACCGCGGCCAGCGCGAGCAGCGCCGGCAACGTGGCCGCGGCGCCGGTCGCGGCCAGCGCCAGCAGCGTGGCGGCCGGCGCGGCGCCGATCAGCAGCGTCGCGGCGAGCAGCCGGCCCGCGGGCGGCCCGGGCACCGGCATGGCCGGGGCGGCCTCAGGCGCCCGGCCCGGCGGGCTCCTCGGCGGGCTGGATCTGGCTCGGCTCGCCGCCCGGCCCGATGACGTAGAGCGCGAGGCCGCGCAGCGCCTGCCCGTCCGGCAGAAGCCGGAGCGGCCCGTCGGCGCCGGCGAAGCTGCGCACCGAGGTCAGCGCCACCACCGGCTGTCCGCTGCGCAGCGACCGCGCCGCGAGCGAGGCGGCGTCGTAGGCGGTGGCGGCGATCCGCGGCGGCGTGCTGCCGAAGGCCTCGCGGTAGCGCGCTTCGAAGCCGGATCGCGCGCCGGCATCGGGCCCGGCGAACCAGGCGCCGTTCAGCCCCTCGCCGCGCAGCCCCTGGTCGCCGAGCCACAGCGCCGTGCCGAGCAGCCTTGGCGGCGCCGGCGCGCCCTCGGCGGCCGCGACCTCGGCGAGGTAGGCGGCGGCGAAACGCTGCGCGCGCTCCCCCGCTTCCCCGATCAGCAGCGCATCGGCGCGCGGCGCGGCGAGGCGGGCGCCGGTCGCGGCCAGGGCCGGGTCGGCGCCGGCCGGATGCAGCGTGATGGTCGGCGCCGGCAGGCCGAGATCGCTGGTCGCGCCGCGCAGCGCGGCGGCGACGACCCGGCCGAACTCGTTGTTCGGCGCGGCCAGCGCGAAGCGCTGCGCGCCCTCCCGCGCGGCGGCGGCGACGGCGCGGCGCACCTGCTGCTGCGGCGTGACGCCGAGCACCCAGGCATTCTCCCCGGCGCGGCTGGCATCGTTGGTGAAGGCGAGCAGCGGGACGCCGGCGCCGCGCGCGACGGGCACCACGGCCGCGGCCTCCGCGCTGGTCAGCGGCCCGACCAGCAGGCGGGCGCCGTTCGCGATCGCCTGGCGCGCGGCCGCCGCAGCGCCGCCCGGCGTGCCGGCGGTGTCGGCGGGCAGGAACTCGATGTTGCCGCTCGTCTCGTCGAACAGGCCGAGGATCGCGGCGTTGAGCAGGGTCCGGCCGAGCGGCGCCTGCGGCCCGGTCAGCGGCAGCAGCAGCGCGGCGCGCGGCGCCTCGGGCGCGGCCGGGCGGGCGATCGGCGGGGCGATTCCCACCTGGACGGGCCGGGAGGGTTGCGGCGCGCAGGCCGGCAGGCCGAGAAGGAGCCCGAGCGCCAGGGCCATCCAGCCCCGGCGGCGGCTCAAGGGCGCGGTGAGGGATGACAAGCGGCGATCCTCCTCGGCTGGCGGCGCATGGCGAGGCCCCGGCGGGGCTCTCGCTGGTCGCGACGCCGATCGGTCATCTTGGCGACCTGTCGGCCCGGGCGCTCGCGGTGCTCGGCGGGGTGGATGCCGTGCTCTGCGAGGATACCCGGGTGACCGGCCAGCTGCTCGCCCGTTATGGCCTCTCGGCGCCGCTTCTGCCACTGCACGACCATAACGAGGCGGAGATGGTGCCGCGCGTGATCGAACGGCTGCGGGCCGGGCAGAAGCTGGCACTGGCCTCCGATGCCGGCACGCCGCTCGTCTCCGACCCGGGCTACCGGCTGGTGCGCGCGGTGATCGAGGCCGGGCTGCCGCTGACCGCGATCCCCGGGCCGAATGCCGCGGTCACGGCGCTGACGCTCTCGGGCCTGCCGCCGCAGCCCTTCCTGTTCATCGGCTTCCTGCCGCCGAAGGCCGGCCCGCGCGCGGCGGCGGTGGCGAAGCTGCGCGCCGCCGAGCGCGCCGGCCTCGCCGCGACGCTGGTGCTGCACGAGGCGCCGCACCGGCTGGCGGAGACGCTCGCCGCGCTGGCCGAGGGGCTCGGGCCGGACCGGCCGGCCGCGGTCGCGCGGGAGCTGACCAAGCGCTTCGAGGAGGTGCGGCGCGGCAGGCTCGCGACGCTCGCGGCGCATTACGCGGCGCAGGAGGCGCTCGGCGAGATCTGCGTGGTGGTCGGCCCGGCGCCCGAGGAGGCGACCGGCGAGGCGGAGCTCGACGCGCAGCTCCGCGCCGCGATGGAAGGGGCGAGCCTGCGCGACGCGGCGGCGATGGTCGCCGCGGCGACCGGCCTGCCGCGCAAGCAGGTCTATGCCAGGGCGCTCGCGCTGTCGCGCTCGGGGTAGAGCAGGTCCGAGCCGGGGGGCAGCGCATTGGCGAGCGTTGCGAGGCAGGCGCCGACGCGGCGCTGGCCGGGCAGGCCGAGGCCGATCACCGGCACGCCCGCCGCCGCCGCGAAGGCCGCGACGAGATCGTGGCTCGTCACCACCCGCGCGCAGCGCCCGACGAGGCCGCGCAGCCGCGCCGGGGTGAGGCGGCGGCGGGCGTCCGGTTCGGCCAGCTCCGGCAGCAGGACGGTGCTGCCTTCCGGCAGCGCGCCAAGGCTGCCCGCCCAGTCGTCGAGCGCGCTGTCCGACGCCTCGGCCGGCAGCGGCAGCACGGGCCAGCCCGCGAAGGGGGCGAGCAGGGCACGGAGCGCGGCGCCGCGCTCGGCCAGTGCGCCCGCCAGCACCGGCCCGCCGAGCAGCCCGAGGCCGAGGATCGGGCCCGCGGGCAGCGCCGCGGCCAGCGTGGGGTCCGGCGCGATCGCGCGTTCCGGGTAGGGGTCCAGCCGGAAGGGCGCGGCGACCTGCCAGACCAGCAGCGCCTCCGCCGTCGCATGGTCGCGCAGGACCAGTTCCGGCGCGGCGTCCAGCACGCCGATATCGGCCGGCGCGGCGACGCGCACCGCGCCGCCCTCCAGCGTCAGCCGCGCCACTTCGAGCCGCGCGCCGGCCGCGACCGCGCGCCTGGCCAGCGCGAGCGCCGCATCGAAGGCGGCCCGGGATTCGAAGGCGCCGGCGAGGAGCACGCGGGTGATCCCGCGCGCCGCCGGGTCGGCCTCGGGCGGGATGGCGGCGAAGCCCTCGGGCCAGCGTGGCGCCTCGGAGGGGACGAGCAGGGTCGTGCCGAAGGCGGCGGGGAGATCGGCGAGCAGCGCGCGGGAGCGGAGGTCGCGCAGCGGCCGCTCGGCCAGCAGCAGGACACTCATGCCAGCGCGAACAGGCGGCCGCGCCCCGGCAGCGTCTCCGTGACACCGGCCCGGCGCAGCGCCCGCCAATAGGAGGTCGGGTTGGAGGCGAGGACCGGGATGCCGCGTTCCGCCTCCGCCTCCCGCGCGACGCCGGCGAAGGGGAGGTTGGTGCCGACCTGGACGATCGCCTCCACCTCCGGCCCCGCCAGCTCCCGCACCGCGGCGTGCAGCCGATCCAGCGGGACGCGGCCGATCGCGGACGGGCCGGGCACCTTGAGGCCGACCAGCCGGGTTACGGCATGGCCGGCTTCCTCGAACAGGCGGCGCGCGGCGGCGTCGCCGGCGGGCAGGAAGGGGGTGAGCAGGCCGATCCGCACCTTCCGCCCGAACAGCGCATCGAGCGCGGCGAGCAGCGAAGAGGAGACATCGGTGACCGGGCAGCCGACCCGCGCCGCGGCCTCGGCCAGCAGCACCTCCCCGGCCGCGCCGCCGCCGACGAAGTTCTCCACCATCACGCCGATCAGCACATGGTCGGGGCGGGCCGGGGCCAGCGTGTCGAGCGCGCCCGAGAGGCCGGCGACCATGCTGGCGCGCACCGCCGCCTGGTCGGCTTCCTTCAGCACCGCCTGGTCCGGGTTGGCGATGCGGGCCTGGGCGTTCACCACGCCATCGGGGCGGAGCGGGTCGCATTCCGCCTGGGTCGTGGTGTTGGTCGCCGGCGCCACGATGCCCATGACGAGGCGGCGGCCGAGCGTGTCGCGCGGGTTGAGCTCCATGCCGCGAGGGTCCGGCCGGCGCCGGGGCCGGTCAAGCCGGCGTTGGCGCGGCCTTCCCGGCATGGCATGGTCCGCGCGGGGAAATGCCGGTCGTTGTCCTTCGTTCCGGACGGAGCCGACCCCGCATGCCCTTTTCCCGCCGCCACCTGCTTGCCGGCCTTGCCGCGCTGCCGCTGCCCGCCATGCCCCTGCCCGTCCTGGCGCAAGGCTGGGCGCCCTCGCGGCCGATCCGCTTCATCGTCCCCTTCCCCGCCGGCGGCTCGCCCGACGTGCTCACGCGGCTGATGGCGCCGCATCTGCAGGCGAGCCTCGGCCAGCCGGTGGTGGTGGAGAACCGGCCCGGGGCGGGGGCCACGATCGGCGGCGTGGCGGCGGCACGGAGCGAGCCGGATGGCCACACCATCCTCGTCGCGCCGATCGCCAACCTGGTGGCCCCCCTGATGATGCCGCAGCCGCCCTACGACACGATGCGGGAGTTCCGCCCGGTGGGCCTGTTCGCCGCGACGCCGACGGTGCTGGTCGTGCGGCGGGACTTCCCGGCCCAGACCGTGCAGGAGTGGGACCGGCTGGTGCGCGCCAGCGGCGGGCGGATGACCTATGCCTCGGGCGGCGTCGGCACGCCGCATCACCTGGCGGGCGAGCTCTATCGCGCGCTCACGGGCGTCGGGATCGAGCACGTGCCCTTCCGCGGCACCGCCCCGGCGCTGACCGAGATCATCGGCGGGCGGGTGGATTTCATGTTCGCCGACCTGCCGGCGACGCCGGCACATCTCGCCTCCGGCGCGCTGCGCGCGCTCGCGGTCGGGACCGGCGCGCGGGTGCCGACCCTGCCCGAGCTGCCGACCATGGCCGAGAGCGTGCTGCCCGGCTTCGAGGCCTATTCCTGGGTGATGTGGTGGGTGCCCGCCGGCGTGCCGGAGGCCGCGGTGCTGCGGCTGAACGAGGCGGGCAACGGGGCGCTGCGCCAGCCTGACGTGACGGAACGGTCGCAGGCGGCGGGCTTCGTGCCGATGGGCGGCGATGTCGCGGCGGCGGCGGCGCATCTCGCGGCCGAATCGGCGAAGTGGAGCCGGGTGATCCGGGAACGCGGCCTGCGCTTCGAGGGGTAGCTGATCCCCACCTGCCTCAGTCGCCGGCGCGGCCTCCGGCCGCAGATCACTTCCTCGGCCCGTCGGCGTCACGCCGGCGCATGCGCGAGCCCGACGCAGCGCGACCCGGGCGGCAGGCGGTGCGCCATGGCGATGAAGGTGCGGCGGAGGCTGTTGTCCTCGAGCGGGCCGAGCCCGATCACCCGCACGCCGGCGCCGATGGCGTGGATGCAGTTGTGCTTGCGCTGGCTGACCAGCGCAGCACAGCGCGCGATGAGCCCCTTGAGCCGCCCGGGCGTCATCGCCGCGCGCCAATGCGCGCGGTCGAGCAGGGCGGGGGCGGCGATCGGGGCATCGGGCAGGAAGCGGTCGCGGAACAGCAGGAAGCCCGTCAGGTCGTCCTCCGCGGCGCTGTCCACATGGACGGTGCTGACGATCGGCACCAGCGCATGGCCGCGGAACTCCGCCAGCAGCGCGGCGATGCGCGCGGCCTCATGCTCCAGCGCGGCGCGCATCGCGGGCAGCGGGATGATGGAGAGGCCGAGCAGGGGGCGGCCGTCGCGCGGCAGCAGCGCCTCGGCCAGGTTGGGATCGGCCGGCAGGTCGGCCTCCGGGAAATGGGTGATGCGGGGCAGGCGGCCGAGCCCGGCCTCGGCGGCGCGCTCGACGCCGAGGAAGTCGCGCACGGTGAAGCTCGCCGCGCCCGCGATCACGCCGCGCGCGGCGTCGTCCAGCCAGCCGAGGTCGTGGCGCAGCCAGGCGAGGCCGAGATTGTGGAGATGGATCTCCGCCCCCCGCGCCGCGGCCTCGGCCAGCGCCGGCATCCAGGTGCGGAAGGCCTCGCTGGTGCCGAACATGCCGCCGCCATGGACGATCCGCGCCGGACGCAGTGCGCGGAGCTCGGCGGCGTTGCGGAAGCAGCCGGCAAGGCCCGGGACGCAGCGCATGGTCCAGGCGGGCGCGACCGAGAAGGCGAAGGCCTCGCCCGAAGGGAAGGCCTGCATCGCCTCGATCAGGCAGAGCTCATCGCCGAGATTCCCGTAGCCATAGGCGCCGAGGAAGGCGGTGCGCATCGGTCAGCTCACCAGCAGGGGCAGGATGGCATCGAGCCGCAGCAGCCCGGCCGGCGTGGCGGCGAGGCGGCCCTCGCGCCAGCCCATCAGCCCTTCCGCGATCAGCCCGTCCAGCGCGCGGCGGTCGATGCACGCCTCGAAGCCGAGGCCGCTGCGCGCGGCGATGCGGGCGGGGTCCACGCCGTCGGCGAGGCGGAGCCCCATCAGAAGCGCCTCGCGCGCGATGTCGCGCGGGGTCAGCGCCTCCTCCTCCACGATCGCGTGGCCGTCCCGCCGCACGCGCGCGAGCCATTCCTCGGGGGCGCGGTGGCGGCGCGCGGCGAGCACGGTGCCGCCGAGCGCGAGGCGCTGATGCGCGCCGGCGCCGATGCCGAGATAGTCGGCATGCCGCCAATAGGCGAGGTTGTGCCGGCTCTCGGCGCCGGGCTTCGCGTAGTTCGAGATCTCGTAGCGGAACAGGCCGAAGCGCGCGGCTTCCTCCGCCGTCGCCTCGTAGAGCCGGGCGGCGTCCTCGCCTTCCGGCAGCGCGAAATCGCCGCGCGCGTGTTGCGTCGCGAAGCGCGTGCCGGGCTCGATGGTGAGCTGGTAGAGCGAGAGATGATCGGCGGCTAGCGCCAGCGCCTGGCGGAGCTCGGCGCGCCAGGCGGCCTCCTGCTGGCCGGGGCGGGCGTAGATCAGGTCGAAGGAGAGGCGGGGGAAGACGGCGCGGGCGTGTTCGAGCGCGGCGACCGCCTCCGCCGCGTCGTGCTCGCGGCCTAGGAAGGCCAGCGCCGGCTGCGACAGCGCCTGCACGCCGAGCGAGAGGCGGTTGACGCCGGCCGCGCGGAAGGCGCGGAGCTTCGCGGCCTCGACGCTGGTCGGGTTGGCTTCCAGGGTGATCTCGATGTCGGGCGTGGCGTCGAACAGCGCCCGGGCATCGGCGATGAGCGCGGCGACGCCCTCGGGCGCCATCAGGCTCGGCGTGCCGCCGCCGAAGAAGATGGAGCCGAGCGGGCGCCGTCCCGCCCGCCCGGCCTCATGGGCCAGTTCGGCGCGCAGCGCGGCGGCGAAGGCGGCCTGGTCCACGCGGTCGCGCACATGGCTGTTGAAGTCGCAATAGGGGCACTTGGCGCGGCAGAAGGGCCAGTGGATGTAGAGGGCGAGGGGCTCCATCGCGAGGGATATGGGCGTGTCGGGAAGTTCTGTCGAACGGGTGCGCACGGCGCTGGCCGAAGCGGGGCATGCGGACAGCATCGCCGCCTTCCCCGAAGGCACGCGCAGCGCCGCGGAGGCGGCCGCGGCGGTCGGTTGCGAGGTGGCGCAGATCGCCAAGTCCATCGTCTTTCGTGGCGGGGATCGGGTGGTGCTGGTGATCGCCTCAGGGGCGAACCGGGTGGATACGGGGAAGGTCGCGGCCGCGACCGGCCTGCCGATCCGCCGCGCGGACGGGGAATGGGTGCGGGCGATGACCGGCTTCGCCATCGGCGGCGTCGCGCCGGTCGGCCACCTGACGCCGCCGGTGGTGCTGGTGGACGTTGACCTTCTCGCCTTCGGCCGCATCTGGGCGGCGGCGGGCTCGCCCATGCATGTGTTCGAGACGACGCCGCCGGACCTGCTGCGCGTCTCGGGCGGGCGCGCGGCGGATGTGAAGGAGCAGGCCTGATGCTGCCGGTCACCGCGCTCTATGCCGGCCTGCTCGGGCTGCATTTCGTCTGGCTCGCGACGCGGGTGATCAGGGCGCGGCGCGTGCATCGCGTGGCGCTCGGCACCTCGCACCGGCTGGTGGAGCGCGCGGCGCGGGCACACGGCAATGCCGCGGAATACGTGCCCTTCGCGCTGCTGCTGCTGGCCCTCTGCGAGATCAACGCGCTGCCGGACTGGGCGCTGCATGTGCTCGGCACGCTGCTGCTGGCCGGGCGGGTCATGCACGCGCACGGCATCGCGCGGGAGCCGGAGAATTTCCGCTGGCGCGTGCTCGGCACCAGCCTGACCTTCACGGCGATGGGCGTCGCGGCCGCCGCCTGCCTGGGGCTGGCGGCGGCGGGGCTGTAGCGGCGCGCCTCAGGCCGGCTCGATTCAGGCCGGCTCGATGCGGATCAGCCGCGCGCCGGCCGCCTGGTCGGTGAGCAGGTAGAGATAGCCGTCCGGGCCCTCCCGCACCTCGCGCACGCGGGCGCCGACCTCGATCGATTCCTCGCCGAGCGCGCGGCCAGCGGCATCGAGGCGGATGCGGCGGACGTCGTTGCCGCGCAGCGCGCCGGCGAAGAGATCGCCGCGCCAGGCGGGGAAGCGCGTGCCGTTGTAGAGCGCGAGGCCGGAGGGCGCGGCGGTGGTCATCCACACCATCACCGGGTCGGTCATGCCAGCCGCGGCCCGCCCGCTGCCGATCTGCGCGCCGCCGCGATACTCGACGCTGTGCGAGACGGCGGGCCAGCCATAGTTCCGCCCGGGCTCGAGCCGGTTCAGCTCGTCGCCGCCGAAGCTGCCATGTTCGGTGGACCAGATGGCGTTGCGGATCGGATCCCACGCCAGGCCCTGCGGGTTGCGGTGGCCCCAGGAGAAGATCTCGGGCTTCACGCCCTGCGTGTTCACGAAGGGATTGTCGAGCGGCACGGACCCGTCGGCGTTCAGCCGCACCACCGTGCCGATGTGGTTCGAGCGGTCCTGCGCGTTCTCGCGGATCAGGCGGCCATCGAGGCTGTTCGGCGGGTTGCCGCCATCGCCGATGGTCAGCAGCAGCGTGCCGTCGGGGAGGAACAGCAGGCGGCCGCCGAAATGGGAGTTCGCGGGCTTGGCGATATCCGTCTCGAAGATCGGCCGCACGTCGCGCAGCGCGTGGCCATCGAGCTCGGCGCGGATCAGGCGCGTGCGGTTGGCCTGGGCGGTGCCCTGCGCATGGGTGAGGTAGAGCAGGCGGTTGCGGGCGAAGCCCGGATGCGGCGTGACCTCGAACAGGCCGGCCTGGCCGCCGACATGGATCGCCGGCAGGCCCTCGATCGGGCGGGGATCGAGCTGGCCGTCGCGCACCAGGCGCAGCCGGCCGGCGCGCTCGGTGACGAGCATCGCGCCATCGGGCAGGAAGGCGAGGCTCCACGGGTTCTGGAAACCGTCCGACAGGGTCGCCAGGCGGAAGCCCGAGGCGGGGCGCGGCGCGCCTTCGCTGATCAGGGGCTGCGCGGCGGCGGCGGCCGGCAGGGCAAGGCTTCCAAGCAGCGCGCGTCGCGTGATCCGCATCAGCTTCTCCGGTTCCGGGGGCCGCGGTGAGAAGGCCCGTCGGGCCGCGCTTTCAAGGGCGGGGGCGCGCGGCGAATGCCGGGGATCGCGGGGCGCCGCAAGGGAAGCGGCGACGCGCACGGCGAATTGACGTGTCTGAACGCCGAGGCGGATCAGCGCGGCGGCAGGCAGGCGGCGGCGAGTTGCGCGAAGGCGGCCGCGCGGTGGCTGATGGCGTGCTTCGCGGCCGGCGCCATCTCGCCGAAGGTGTCGGCATGGCCGGCGGGGACGAACATCGGGTCGTAGCCAAAGCCGTTGCGGCCGCGCGGCGGCCAGACCCATGCGCCATGCGCCTCGCCGAGGAACTCCTCGGTGTGGCCGTCGGGCCAGGCGACGACGAGGGCGCAGGAGAACCAGGCGCGGCGGTCGGCCGCGTGCCTTGCCAGCTTCTCGACCTTCGCCATCGCCATCGCGTAGTCGCGGCCCGCTGGCGTCTCGGCCCAGTCCGCCGTGCGCACGCCGGGCGCGCCATCGAGCGCGGCGACGGAGAAGCCGCTGTCATCCGCCAGCGCCGGCAGGCCGGCGGCACGCGCGGCGGCGAGCGCCTTGATGCGGGCATTGCCGAGGAAGCTGTCCTCGGTTTCGGCGGGCTCGGGCAGGCCGAGCGCGCCGGCGGCGATCACCTCGAAGCCCCAGGGCGCGAGCAGCTCCGCCACTTCGCGCACCTTGCCGGCGTTGTGCGTGGCGAGGACCAGCTTCCCGCCGGCCAGCAGCCGGCTCACTTGCCGATCGCCTCGCGCTGCTTCGCGAACAGCTCGGTGGTGCCCTTCTTCGCCAGCGCGAGCAGCGCCGTCAGCTCCGCCTCGCTGAAGGGGGCGCCTTCGGCGGTGGCCTGCACCTCGCAGAGCCCGCCCGCGCCGGTGATGACGAAGTTGCCGTCCGTCTCGGCCTTGCTGTCCTCCTCGTAGTCGAGGTCGAGCACCGGCGTGCCGCTCCAGATGCCGCAGGAGATGGCGGCGACCTGATCCTTGAGCGGGATCTTCTTGAGGATGTTCTTCTCGACGCAGTGCCGGAAGGCCAGGTGCAGCGCGACCCAGGCGCCGGTGATGGCGGCGGTGCGGGTGCCGCCATCGGCGGTCAGCACGTCGCAGTCGATCAGGACGGACATCTCGCCCATCGCCTTGAGGTCCGTCACGGCGCGGAGCGAGCGGCCGATCAGCCGCTGGATTTCCTGGGTGCGGCCGGATTGCTTGCCCTTCGCCGCCTCGCGGTCGCCGCGGGTGTGGGTGGCGCGCGGCAGCATGCCGTATTCGGCGGTGACCCAGCCCTGGCCGGTGTTGCGCAGGAAGGGCGGCACGCGGCCCTCCACGCTGGCGGTGCAGAGCACCTCGGTCGTGCCGAAGCGGATCAGGCAGGAGCCTTCCGCATGGCGCGCGGCCCCGGGCGTGAGGGAGACGGCGCGGAGCTCATCGGGCTTGCGGCCGGAGGGGCGGACGAAGGGGGCTTTGAAGCCGGCGGGAAAGTCGATCATGCGGGCGGAGCTAATGCCGGGCGGGCGGCGCGTCCAGCGTCATCCGCGGCAGGTGACGCGTGGGCGGCCGTTGCGGGCGACGACGACCGCCGCCCGCCGCCCCGGTGCGCAGAGGCCGCGGAGCGTGGCGGGCGCGGTGAGCTGCGTGCCGCCGGCGACGCGGGCGACGATCACCCGCGAATGATAGGCGAGGCCGCGGCCGGGCTCACCCGAATGGTACTGCGCCACCGCCTCGGCCCAGTTGCCGGTCCGCGCATGCAGTTCGCGCAGGAAGCGCGCGGCATAGGCGACGTTCGTCGGGGGGTCGAAGGCGGCGGCGAGGCTCGGGAAGGCTTGCGGGTGATGGAACAGGTTGACCTGCATGCAGCCGACATCCACCGAGGCGATGCCGCGCGCGCGCAGTGCCTCCACCTCCGCAACGGCGGCGGCCTTGGTCTCGGGGTAGCGGCCGGTGCCGCCGGCATTGATCGCCCAGGGCCAGGGCGCGACGCCGCCGCCGGGACGGGCGCGGCCGCTCTCGACCCGGGCGATGGCGGCGAGCAGCCCGGGGGGGATGCCGCCGCCGCGCTCCGCCGCCGCGATGGCCGTGCCGCAGGCCGTCCAGTCATCCGCCCGCGCCGGCCCTGCCAGGACCAGCCCGGCCGCGACCGCGAGCCCCGCCCCACGCCACCCCTGCATCCCGCACCCTGCTCCCATGCCTCTCGCACATTGACCGGACACGGGCCGGCTTCCTACCTTGCCACCATGGGTCCGATGCACCGGCCGCCCCGCGCTTCGCTGGCTCCGGCCATGACGCTCTCGCCGACCGTGCCCACCATGCCGCCAGGTCTCGATGACCGCGGCGCGGCGATCCTGCGCGAGCTGGTCGAGCTGTATGTCGCGACCGGCGAGCCGGTGGGCAGCCGCACCCTGTCGCGCCGGCTGCCGCAGGCGCTTTCGCCGGCGACCATCCGCAACGTGATGGCGGATCTCGAGGAAGCGGGGCTGCTGTTCGCGCCGCATACCTCGGCCGGGCGGCTGCCGACCGAGCGGGGCCTGCGGCTGTTCGTGGACGGCCTGCTGCAATTCGGCGCGCTGGCGGAGGAGGAGCGGGATGCGATCGCCGCGCGCTGCGCCGCCGGCGGGCGGTCCTTGCAGGAGACGCTCGGCGAGGCCGGGCAGATGCTGAGCGGGCTGGCCGGCGCCGCCGGGCTGGTCGTGGCGCCGAAGAGCGAGGCGCCGCTGCGCCACATCGAGTTCGTGGCGCTCGGCCCGGGGCGGGCGCTGGTGGTGCTGGTGACGGCCGATGGCCAGGTGGAGAACCGCGTCATCGAGGTGCCGCCCGGCCTGCCGCCCTCGGCCCTGGTGCAGGCGGGGAACTACCTGAACGCCCGGCTTTCGGGCCGCACGCTGGACGAGGCGCGGAGCGCGGTGCAGGCGGAGATCGCGGCGCACAAGACGGCGCTCGATGCGCTGACCGAGCAGGTGATCGCGGCGGGGCTGGCGACCTGGTCGGGCGGCGTCGGCGGCACGCTGATCCTGCGCGGCCAGGCGAAGCTGTTGCAGAACCTCGACCAGGTGCAGCGCGTGCAGGAGATCCAGGCGCTGTTCGACCGGCTGGAGACGCAGGAGACGATGCTGCGCCTGCTCGATCTCGCGCAGCGCGGGGAGGGCGTGCAGATCTTCATCGGCGCCGAGAGCGGGCTGTTCGACAGCGCCGGCTTGTCCATGGTGGTGGCCCCCTTCCGCAACGCCCAGGACCAGAAGATCGTGGGCGCGATCGGCGTGGTGGGGCCGACGCGGATCAACTACGGGAAGATCGTGCCGGTGGTGGACTACACGGCGCGGGTGATCGGAAGGTTGCTGGGGTAGCCGGCTTCGCCGGCCGGTGCCGGGAGCAGCCTGACAAGCGCGAGCGTGGGTGCGCCGTCCGGGCCACGGTCCAGCCTGAGCTCGATCATCGGCAACGCGGCGACGCGCTTGCTCAGCTTGCCGCCGGCCCGCAGGCTGGGGTCGAGCCTGTTGCCGACCTCGGACAGGAGGGCCCAGCCATCGGCGCCGCGGCAGCCCTGGATCGCCGCCGCGACAGCGTTCGCGAAGCCGCGCCGTGCGGTCGGCTGGGCGACAGGCGGTGCGGCAACGGGCAGTGCGGGAACGGGCGGTGGTTGCAGATCGTCCACCAGCACGAAGCCGTCACAGGCCGCGCGCAAGGCATCCTTCGCATGCGCGCCACCGACGCCGATCACCATCCGCCCGGCCGCACGGATGCGCAGCGCCAACGGGGCGAAATCGCTGTCACTCGACATCAGGCAGAAGGCATCCACCTCGCGTGCGTGCAGCAGGTCCATCGCGTCGATCAGAAGCGCGACATCGGACAGGCTCTTGCCCTTCACCAGCCGCGGCTGCTGCACCGCCGCCAGTCCATGGGCAACCAGGACATCCTGCCAGGGCTTCAGGTTCTGCATGCCCCAATCGCCATAGGCGCGCCGGACGATGACACGGCCGAACCTTCCCAGCTCGGCGATCACTGCGCCGACCGTTGCCGCATTCGCATTCTCGGCATCGATCAGCAGCGCCAGTCGCGGCGCATCGCTCGTCTCCGCGGGCTCGGGGTCGCTCGGCATGGACTGGTCGAGGTTGTTCCGCGGCGATCCCGTTGCAAGGCCGGCAGGTCGCCATGCCCCGGTCCGATTTCGCCGCTCTTTCGGGATTTCCCGCGGCGCGAGTGATAACGTCCCGTCCTGCAACCAAGCGGGAGGGAAGGCCCGATGGATGGCGATCCGCAGGCGATCCTGACGCAGGCCGGCGCAAGCACGCGGCGCGAGAGCATCCGGCGGCGGCTCAGGCCGCTCGCCGGGCCGGTCCTCGGCGCGCTCGGCGGGGCCGCGCTCGTCTTCCTCGCGATCCGGCCGGACCAGGGCGCGCTGCCCGATCCGGGCCGCAGCGTCGCCGAGGAATGGTACGACGGCATGGCGCGCCTCGGCATCCGCGCGGTCTATCCGCCGACCGAGGACATGCATGTCGGCGATCTCTGGGCCGTGGTCGTCCCGCCCGAGGGTGCCGAGCCCAGCGGCGGCGCCCTGCTGACCCGCGCGGTCCGCATCGGCCATATCGGCGTGCGCGATCGGATCGTCGAAGCCTCGAACCGCCGCCCGCTCTTCGCGGAGTCCGGCCCGGACGAGGCGGCGCGGCGCGAGAGCGACCGGCTGCGCCTTGAGGCCGGCGGCGCCGAGGCGGAGCGCATCGCGCTCGCCCTCGTCATGTTCCCCGCCTCCCAGGTGCGGCGGACGATGGAGATCGAGGCGGCGGGCGGCGGCGTGCTCGGCCTGTTCGGCGGCGCGCGCAAGGTCTCGCTGGTCGAGGAGATCAGCGTCCCGCACGCGCTCGGCTACGGCATCGCCGCCGGTGCGGCGACGGAGGCGCTGCTGCTCTGGTGCCACGAGAACCGTGTGCGCTGTTCGCGCGCCTATCTCGAGAACCTGGTGCGCTGCGGGCTCGGCGCGGATGTGCTGGCGCCGGCGGCGGCGGGCGGGCCGGCGGCGAGCGTCGAGCTCCGCATGATCAACTACGTCTTCCTCGCCCGGCAGATCGAGACGCGCCGGGTGATCGAGGGGATGGTCGGCAGCAGCGGGCGCCTCGGCGCCCCGCCGCCCGGCGAGGCCGGTGCGGCGCGCGGCAACGGCGAGGGCGCGACGCTCCGCGTGACGCAATCGGACAGCCAAGGCGTCTCGGTGCAGCAGAGTTTCGCCCGGCCGGTCGCGATCGGCTTCCGGGCGGTGGCGATGAAGCCCTTCGACAGGGCAGGAGGTTCCTGATGCGCGCGTTCATCCTGGCGCTGGCGCTGGCCGCGACGCCGGCCCTGGCGCAACCGACGATGCCGGGCCCGGTCTCCTCCGGCCCGCGGCCCTGCATGCCGATGCCGGAATGCCTAGTGCTCATCGGGCCCGGCGGCGGCGACAACCAGGGACCGATGAGCCGGGGCCTGCCGCCGCCCCGTCCGCCGCAGGGCCCCCGGGCGACGCCCGCGCCGGGCTTGCCGCCGCCGCCGGCCGCCGAACGGCGCTGACGGGTCATACCAACGGCCGCTTTCAGCGACTCGTTGGTATTCCTCTTGTTGCCCTCAGGCGCCGGGCGGCGGCTCCGCCGCCTTGGCTCGCCGGACTGCCGGCGGGCCGCATTCCGGGACCCCATCGGCGTTGCTGCGCAACGCCGATGGGAACCCGTCGCGGCCTCGGCCGGCTGCGCCGGCCGCAGGTCAGTCAACAGGGCCGTCTGTATCAGACGGCGCGGACGACCTCCTCCGCCGGTGCCGCCTCCGCGCCGCCCAGCGCCGCGACCAGCGCGTCGCGCAGCGCCTTGAGCTTGCGCTCGTTCTCCACCTTCAGGCCGAACACGTCCTTCACGTAGAACACGTCCACCGCGCGCACGCCGTAGGTGGTGATGTGGGCGGAGGCGATCTGGAGGCCCTGGTCGCTGATCGCGGCGGTCACGTCGTGCAGCAGGCCTGGCCGGTCGCGGCCGTTCACCTCGATCACAGTGTGGGTGTTGCTGGCGTGGTTGTCGATCACCACGCGGGGCGGGATCTGCACGGCGCGCAGCCGCGCGGGCTCGCGCTTCAGCTTGCCGATCTCGGCATCGAGCCGGATGCGGCCCGACAGTGCCTGCTCGATCAGCACCGCGAGCCGCGCGAGGCGATGCGGCGCGTCGAAGGCGCCGCCGGCGGCGTCCTGCACCCAGAAGGTATCGAGCGCCATGCCGTTGGTCATGGTGTGGATGCGCGCATCCACGATGGAGGCGCCGGCCACCGCCAGCGCGCCGGCGATGCGGCTGAACAGGCCCGGATGGTCGGCGCAATAGACCGTCACCTCGGTCACCGCGCGGGCCTCGATCACGCGGGTGCGGACGGTGAGCGGGGCGCCTTCCGCCTCGGCCTCATGGATCATCGCCGCGTGGCGCGCATGCGTCTCAGGGTCGAAGGAGAGCCAGTAGCCGGGATAGCCGAGGGTCAGGAAGCGATCGAGCGCCTCCTTCGGCATCTCCGCCAGCAGCGCGGCGGCGGCCTGGCGGGCGCGGGCGACGCGCGTGTCGCGTTCCGGCACGCTCAATCCGCCGGCCAGCACTTCCGCGACGCGCCAGTAGAGCTCGCGCAGCAGCGTCGCCTTCCAGCCGTTCCAAACCTTGGGCCCGACGGCGCGCATGTCCGCGACCGTCAGCACCAGCAGCAGCCGCAGGCGTTCGGGCGACTGCACCGTCTCGGCGATGTCGAGGATGGTCTTGGGATCGTCGATGTCGCGCTTGAACGCGGTCTGGCTGATCAGCAGGTGGTTCAGCACGAGCCAGGAGACGGTCTCCGTCTCCTCCGGCGTCAGGCCGAGGCGGGGACAGAGATCGAGCGCGATCTCGGCGCCGAGTTCCGAATGGTCGCCGCCGCGGCCCTTGGCGATGTCGTGCAGCAGCATCGCGACATAGAGCGCGCGGCGGGACTGCACCTGGCCGATGAGCTCGGAGGCGACGGGCGCGATCTCCGCCAGGTCGCCCCGTTCCAGCGCGCCGAGCACGCCGATCGCCTCGATCGTGTGCTCCTCCACGGTGAAGACGTGGTAGGTGTCGAACTGCATCAGCCCGACGATGCGCGCCCAGTCCGGGATGAAGCGCGAGAGCACGCCCACCTCGTTCAGCGTGCGCAGCCAGCGTGCCGGTTCCCTGCCGGTCAGGATGTCGAGGAAAAGCGCGTTGGCCGCCTTGTCGTCCCGCAGGCGCACCGCGTAGCGCGCGTTGCGGACCAGGGCGCGATGGGCCAGCGGATGGATCTCGAGCCCGCGGTCGCGCGCGGCGCGGACCAGGCGGAGCATGATGGCCGGGTCCTCCGCCACCATCCGGTCCGGTGCGAACAGCACCTTGCCATCGGCCAGCGCCATGCCGGCCTGGCTCAGCGCCGCGTCGCCGGCGGGCACCACGGCGGGCGGGCCGAGCGCGGCGCGTTCCAGCGCGGGCTCCAGCAGCCGCGTCAGCCGCACCACGTCGCGCGCGGTGAGGAAGAGGTGCTTCATGAAGCGCTCGACGCCGTCCTGCACGCCGTGCCGCGTGTAGCCCATCCGGGCGCCGACCACCGGCTGGAGGTCGAAGGTCAGGCGCTCCTCCGCGCGGCCGGTGACGTAGTGGAGGTGGAAGCGCACGGTCCAGAGGAAGTTCCAGGCGCGGCGGATGGCGCGCGCCTCCTGCGGGGTGAGCAGGCCGCCGCCGGGGCTGTCCTTGCCGACGAGCTCCGGCATGCGCTGCACGCCGAAGGCATGGCGGGCCAGCCAATACAGCGTCTGGAGGTCGCGCAAGCCCCCGCGGCCTTCCTTCACATGCGGCTCCACCAGGAAGGGGCTGTCGCCGTAGCGGGCGTGGCGCGCGGCGCGCTCGGCGCGCTTGGCGGCGAGGAAGGCGGCGAGCCCGGTCTGCTTGCGGAAGGCGGTGAAGGCGGCGTCGAAGCGGTCGAACACGGCATGGTCGCCGGCGAGGTGCCGGGCATCGATCAGCGCGGTCTGCACCGTGACATCGCCGCGCGCGTCCTCGAGGCATTCGGCGACGGTGCGGGTCGCGTGGCCGACCTTCAGGCCGAGATCCCAGAGCAGGTAGAGCATGAACTCCACCTGCCGCCGCCCGCCCGGGCCGAGCGGCGTGTCCGAGGCGAAGAGGAGATCAATGTCGGAATAGGGGGCGAGGACGCCGCGGCCATAGCCGCCGGTGGCGATCAGGCCGAAGGCGGGCTCCGCGCGGCCCGGCGCGGTGGGGACCATCGCCACTGTATAGGCCTGGATGGCGGCGACCAGGCCGTCGGTCAGCGCGGCGAGCCAGCGCGCGGCGGCGAGGCCGGACAGCTCATGCGCCTCGAAGGCGCGCTGGACCTTGCCCTGGATGCGGCCGAGCTGGCGGCGGAGATGGCCGAGTGCCTCGTCGCGCGGCACCGGCTGGCCTTCGGGGAGCAGGGCGGCGAGCAGATCGGGCAGGACATGCGGCGCGTCCGCCCAGGCCGCGCCTGACGGTGAGCCAGCCGCGTCAGGTGCGTGCGCGAGGCTTGTCCGCATTCCTGTCACGATACCGCCTTGCGCGGCGCGGCAATAGAGGAGTCTTGCTGCGCCGCGGTATCTTCGCTGAGCGCCTTGAGACGGTAGAGCGCCTCCTGCGCTTCTCGCGGGGAAAGCGCATCGGGATCGAGCTCGGCAAGCGCGGCGTGCAGGGGGGATGGCGGGGCGGCCGGTTTCGGCCCGGGTTGCGCGAAAAGAGGCAGTTCCTCGGCCAGCGCATCCGGCCCGCCGGCGCGGGCGCGTGCTTCGAGCGCGCCGAGGACCTGCGCGGCGCGGGCGAGGACCGCCCGCGGCACGCCGGCGAGCTTCGCCACATGCACCCCCCAGGAGCGTTCGGCGGCGCCATCGGCGACGAGGTGCTGGAAGACCACCTCGCCCCGCCAGTCGCGGACCTTCATCTGGGCGAGACGGAGTTCCGGCAGGCGGCCGGCCAGGGCGGTCAGCTCGTGGAAATGGGTGGCGAAGATGGCGCGGCAGCGAATGCGGTCGTGCAGCGCCTCCAGCACCGACCAGGCGATGGCGAGCCCGTCCCAGGTGGCGGTGCCGCGCCCGACCTCGTCCAGCACCACGAGGGAGCGGGGGGTGGCGCCGTTCAGGATGGCCGCCGTCTCGGCCATCTCGACCATGAAGGTGGAGCGGCCGCCGGCGATGTCGTCGCCGCCGCCGACCCGGCTGAACAGCCGGTCCACCAGGCCGAGCCGGGCGCGCTCGGCCGGCACGAAAAGCCCCGCCTGGGCCAGCACCACGATCAGCGCGTTCTGCCGCAGCCAGGTGGATTTGCCGGCCATGTTCGGCCCGGTCAGCAGGCAGAGCCGGCTGCCGGGGGACAGGTCGCAGTCATTGGGCACGAAGGCGGGGCCCCGGCCGCGGCGGAGCGCCGCCTCCACCACCGGGTGGCGGCCGGCGGCGATGGCGAAGTCGGGGCGGTCGGTGAGCTCCGGGCGGCACCAGCCGCCCTCGGCGGCGAGCGCGGCGGCGGCGGCGTGGAGGTCGAGCTCGGCGATGGCCTCGGCGGCGGCGGCGATGGGGGTGCCGGCCTCGAGCAGCAGGCGGCGCAGATGCGCGACGCAGGCGCGTTCCCGCGCCGCGGCGCGGTCCCCGGCCTCGGCCACCTTGCGGTCGAGATCGGCCAGTGCCTTGCAGGTGAAGCGCACGGCATTCGCCATGGTCTGGCGGTGGATCGGCGCGTGCTCGGGCGCGAGGCCCTTCGGCGGGTCGCGCAGCAGCTTCTCGGCCGGCGCGGCCGGCAGCTCGGCGAGGAAGCCGAATTGCTGGTGGTGGCGGATCTTCAGGCTCGCCACGCCCCAGGCCTGGGCGAGATCGAGCTGGAGCGCGGCAATCGCCTCGCGGCCGCCATCGCGCAGGCGGCGCAGGGCATCGAGCTCGCCGTCATAGCCGGCGGCGATGAGGCCGCCATCCTCGAGCCGCGCCGGCAGCTTCTCGGCCAGCGCGCGGGCGAGTTCCTGCGCGATCGCGGGGTCGAGGCGAAGGCGCGCAGCCGCCTCCGCGACCAGGGCGGGGATGGGCAGCGCCGCGGCGGCGATGATCCCGCCGAGCCGGAGCGCGAGATCGAGGCCGAGCCGGAGCGCGCCGAGATCGCGCGGGGCGAAGCGGTCGAGCGCGAGGCGCGCCAGGGCGCGCGCCATGTCGGGGGCGCCCCTGAGCGCAGCGCGCAGCGCCTCCCGCGTCGTGGCGTCGCCGAGCAGGAAGGCGACCGCATCGTGCCGGGCCGCGATCGGCACCGCCTCGGCCAGGGGGGCGGCGAGGCGGGCGGCGAGCTCGCGCGCGCCGGCGGCGGTCAGGGTGCGATCCACGGACGCGAGCAGCGTCGCCTCCGTCCCGCCGCGCTGGTCGCGCAGGATCTCGAGGCTGCGGCGCGTCGCGGCATCGAGTTGCAGCACGCCGGTCGCGCCCTCGCCCGGTCGCGGCGGATCGAGCCGCGGCAGCGCGCCGGCCTGGGTTTCCTGCACATAGCCGAGCGCGAGCGCGGCGGCGGCGATCTCGGCCTCGGCGAAGCGGCCGAAGCCGTCCAGGGTCGCGACGCCATAGGCCTCACGCAGCAGCCGCGCCGGATCGCGCGGGGCGAGGCGGGCGGCGATGCGGCCGGGCAGGCGCTGCGCGAGCTCCGCCTCCTCCGCGAGGTCGGGCGGCACCACGGCCTCGGCGGGTTCGAGCCTTGCGAGCAGGGCGCCGAGATCGGCGCGCGGCAGCGTCGCGGTGCGGAAGGCGCCGGTCGAGATGTCGAGCCAGGCGGCGCCGAGACCCTCCTCCGCCAGCGCCAGCGCGAGCAGCCAGGCGGGGCGCGCGGCGTCCAGCAGGCCGTCCTCGGTGACGGTGGCGGGGGTGACGACGCGCACCACCTCGCGGCGGATCGTCGGCGCCTTGCGGCGCTTGGCCTCCTCCGGCGTTTCGAGCTGGTCGCAGATCGCCACGCGGCGGCCGGCGCGGATCAGGCGGGCGAGATAGGCATCCACCGCATGGGCCGGCACGCCGGCCATCGGCACGGGCCGGCCCTGATGCTCGCCGCGATGGCTGACGGCGATGTCGAGGATCGCGCCGGCGTCCTCGGCATCGGCGAAGAACAGCTCGAAGAAGTCGCCCATGCGGAAGAAGACGAGCGTGTCCGGATGCGCGGTCTTGGCGGCGAACCATTGGGCGAGGGCGGGAGTCGCGCCTTCGGCGCGCGGGATACGGTCGCCTTCGGCGGGCGGGATCGGGTCCGTCACGCGGCCTTGCTAGCTTGGCGCGGGCGCGCTGCGAAGCTGGACGCGGGGCGCGGCCGCGGCGCAGCATGCGGCGGGGAGGGCGCGGCCATGACCGTCTCGGGGCTCGATCACGTCAATATCCGCTGCCGCCCGGCAGACCTGCCGGCGATGCGGCGCTTCTGGGGCGAGGTGATCGGGCTCGAGGAAGGGCGGCGGCCGGATTTCGACTTCCCCGGCATCTGGTTCTGGGCCGGTGGCGGCGCCGTGGTGCACATCGCCGCGCGGATGGCCGAGAATGAGGCGCTGCCCGCCTCGCATGGCGCCTTCGGCCATGTCGCCTTCCGCGCCGAGGGGCTGGAGGCGACGCGCGACCGGCTGCGCGGGCTCGGCCTTGCCTGGCGGGAAGCGCCGGTGCCCGGCTTCCCGCTGCACCAGATCTTCCTGCACGACCCGACCGGCATCACGGTGGAGCTGACCTTCGCAACGTGACTTGCAACGCACCCGCGAAGCGCCCGGCTTCCGCCGCGCGCCGGGGCGCCGCATAAGGGCGGGATTGGGGAGAAGACCGCGAGATGGACGACACGCGCAAGCCCGCCGAGACCCTGGGGGATACCAGGACGGCCCGCATCACCGGCGAGGAGGCGCTGGCGATGCATGCCGAAGGCCGCCCGGGCAAGCTCGAGATCCGGCTGACCAAGCCGCTGACGACCGCGCGCGACCTCAGCCTCGCCTACAGCCCCGGCGTCGCGGAGCCCTGCCTGCACATCGCGCGCGATCCGGCGCTGGCCTACGACTACACCTCGAAGGGCAATTTCGTCGCGGTGATCAGCAACGGCACCGCCGTGCTCGGCCTCGGCAATCTCGGTGCGCTGGCCTCGAAGCCCGTGATGGAGGGCAAGGCGGCGCTGTTCAAGCGCTTCGCGGACGTGGACTCGATCGACCTCTGCCTCAACACCGAGGATGTGGACGAGTTCGTCAACGCGGTGCGCTTCCTGGGCCCGAGCTTCGGCGGCATCAACCTCGAGGACATCAAGGCGCCGGAATGCTTCGTGATCGAGCAGCGCCTGCGCGAGCTGATGGACATCCCCGTCTTCCATGACGACCAGCACGGCACCGCGATCGTCGCCGCCGCCGGGCTGATCAATGCCTGCCACCTGACGAACCGGGAGCTGCGCGACATCCGGCTGGTGATCAACGGCGCGGGTGCCGCGGCGGTCGCCTGCGCGGAGCTGGTGAAGGCCATGGGCATCCGGCCGCAGAACGTGATCCTGGCGGACACCAAGGGCGTGATCTTCCGCGGCCGGACGGAGGGCATGAACCAGTGGAAGTCGGCCCACGCCGTCGAGACGAAGGCGCGCACGCTCGCCGAGGCGATGGAAGGGGCGGATTGCTTCTTCGGCCTCTCGGTCAAGGGCGCGGTGACGCCGGCGATGGTGCGGTCCATGGCCGCGCACCCGATCATCTTCGCCATGGCCAACCCCGACCCGGAGATCACCCCGGACGAGGCGCGCGCGGTCCGGCCCGACTGCATCGTGGCGACGGGCCGGTCGGACTATCCCAACCAGGTGAACAATGTCCTCGGCTTCCCCTTCATCTTCCGCGGCGCGCTGGATGTGCGGGCCAGCACGATCAACGACGCGATGAAGGTCGCCGCCGCCGAGGCGCTGGCGATGCTGGCGCGGGAGGACGTGCCGGAGGAAGTGGCCGGCGCCGGGGCCGGGGCGCGGCTGCGCTTCGGGCCGGACTACATAATCCCCAACGCCTTCGACCCGCGCCTGATCAGCCGCGTCTCGCCGGCGGTCGCCAGGGCCGCGATGGACAGCGGCGTGGCGCGCAAGCCGATCGCCGACCTCCATCGCTATGCGCGCGATCTCGCCGGGCGGCTCGATGCGACGGCCGGCGCGATGGAGGCGATCGCGGAGAATGTGCGGGCCAATCCGCGCCGCGTGGTCTTCGCCGAAGGCGAGGAGGAGAAGGTGATCCGCGCCGCCATCGCCTTCCGCCAGGCGGGCTACGGCACGCCGATCCTGGTGGGGCGCGAGGACCGGATCGGCGCGACGGTCACGGCGCTCGGCATCCCGCTGCCGGAGGGGATCGAGATCCACAACGCGCGGCTCTCCGACAAGCAGCGCGTCTATGCCGAATGGCTCTACGCCAGGCGCCAGCGCGAGGGCTTCCTGCTGCGCGACTGCCAGCGGCTGGTGAATCAGGACCGCAATGTGTTCGCCGCCTGCATGGTCGCCTGCGGCGAGGCGGATGCCGTGGTGACGGGCGTGACGCGGAGCTACGCGGCAACCCTCGAAGGCGTGCGGACGGTGATCGACCCGGCGCCGGGGACGGTGCTGTTCGGGCTGACGCTGCTGCTGGCGCGTCGGTCGGGCACGGTGTTCGTGGCGGACACCGCGATCCATGAGCGGCCGGATGCGCCGACGCTCGCCGAGATCGCGTGCAAGGCGGCCGCCGCGGCGCGCCGGCTGGGGCATGAGCCGCGCGTGGCCTTCCTCTCCTTCTCGACCTTCGGCGATCCGAAGGGCTCGATCCCGGGTTCGATCCGCGATGCGGTGAAGCTGCTCGACCAGCGCGGCGTGGATTTCGAGTATGACGGGGAGATGGCGGCCGATGTCGCGCTCGATCCCAAGCTGCGCGCGCGGCTCTATCCGTTCTCGCGCCTCACCGGCGCGGCGAATGTGCTGGTGATGCCCGGCCTGCATGCGGCCCATGTGCTGAGCAAGGCGATCCCGCACCTGACGAGCTCGCAGACCATCGGGCCGCTGCTGGTGGGGATGTCGGCGCCGGTGCAGATCGTCGGCATGGAGGCGGGCGTGAACCAGATCCTCGATGTCGCCTGCCTCGCCGCGCATGCGGCGGTGCCGCGGTAAGGCGAAGGGCTATCGCGGCTCGAAGGTGTCGCCGTCGCGCGTGGCGGCGCCCTCGGCGGCCAGCTTGATCAGGTGGGCGAGCAGGCTGCGCGCGGCGCCGGCGACCAGCCGCGGATCGAGCTCCGGCCCGTACACCGCGCGCACGAGCTCCCAGGCGGTGGCGCGGCGCGCGGCGCGCAGCGCGTCCAGCACCTTCGCCTCCCGCTCCAGGCGATGCGCGGCGAGTGCTGCGACGAAGGTCGCGGGCTCGGGCAGCGGTGGGCCGTGGCCGGGCAGGTAGAGCCGGTGCTCCCGCGCCGCGAGCTTCGCGAGCGAGGCCATGTAGGCGGCCATGTCGCCATCGGGCGGGCTCACCACGGTGGTGGACCAGCTCATCACATGGTCGGCGCTGAACAGCATGTCCGATCCCTGCTCCGTCTCCAGCGCGAAGCAGAGATGGTTGGCGCAATGGCCAGGCGTGTGCAGCGCGGTGAGGCGCCATGCGGCGCTTTCCAGTGCATCGCCGTCGGCGAGCAGATGATCGGGGCGGAACGCATGGTCGCCGCCCTCCCCGCCGGCGTCGGGCGGCGTCAGGTGCGGGCCGAAGGCGAAGCTCGGCGCGCCGGTGGCGGCGGCCAGCGCGGCGACGCCGGGCGAATGGTCGCGATGGGTGTGGCTGACCAGGATGCGGGTGATCCGCTCGCCTTCGGTCGCGCGCAGGATGGCGGCGAGATGCGCGGGATCCTCGGGCCCGGGGTCGAGCACCGCCACGTCGCCGCGGCCGATGAGCCAGGTGTTGGTGCCGCGGAAGGTGAAGGGGCCGGGATTGCCGCAGAGCAGGCGGCGCACCAGCGGCGCGACCTCCGCGGCTTCGCCATGGGGCAGGCTGTCCTGCCTGAGGAAGCGCAGCGTCACTTGCTTCTCCTCCCGAGGACGATCTCGCGGTGCAGGATGTAGAGGCTCGCCGCGATGATGAGCGTGGCGCCGGCCAGCGTGGCCAGCCCCGGCACGTCGCCGAAGGCGATCCAGCCGAACAGGATCGCCCAGAGCAGCGAGGAATAGGAATAGGGCGCCAGCGCCGAGACCTGCGCGCTGGCCCAGGCTTCCGTCAGCATCACCTGCGCGACGCCGCCGAGCAGGCCGATCGCGATGAGCAGGAGCAGGTCCTGCCAGCCGGGGGTGACCCAGGCGAAGGGCAGGGTGAGCGAGATGATCCCGGTCATCAGCAGGGACTGCCAGAGCACGATGGTGGTGGAGGCCTCGGTGGAGGAGAGGTTGCGCACCATCAGCGTGGTGCCGGCGGAGAAGACGCCGTGCAGCACCGCCGCCACCAGCCCCCATCGCGCCGCGCCCGAGAGGTCGCCGGCGAAGGCGCCCTGGGCCAGCGCGATCACCATGATGCCGAGGAAGCCGACGGCCACGGCCGAGCCGCGATGCTTCCCCACCTTCTCGCCCAGGAAGGGGATCGAGAGCAGCGTCGCCCAGAGCGGCGTGGTGTTGGTCAGCGCCGTCTGTTCCGCCAGCGGCAGCACCGTGAGCGCGTAGAAGGAGGAGCCCATCGCGACGGTTCCGGTCGCGGCGCGCAGCAGGTGGCCGGGGAAGCGCTTCGTGCGCAGCGCATGCATCACCGGCTGGCCGCGCCGGGCGCGCGCCACGATCAGCAGCACCACCGGCAGGGCCAGCGCGCTGCGGAACCACATCTGCTCGGTGAAGGGGATGCGGTCGGCGAGCATCTTCACGAGCATGCTCATGAAGGTGAAGATCGCGCAGGCGCCGAGCATGAAGATCACGCCGCGCCGCATGTCGTGGCGAAGGGGCATTATGCGTGGCCCTGCGGGCCGCGCGGCCGCGCCATGCGCCGCACCCGCTCGCGATGCAGGTTGTAGAGCCCCGCGGCGATGACCAGCGAGGCGCCCGCCAGCGTCACCCAGGCCGGCACCTCGCGCCAGATCGCGAAGCCGATGACGAGGCCCCAGAGGATCGTGGTGTATTCGTAGGGCGCGAGCGCCGAGACCGGCGCGATCGCGAAGGCGCGCGCGAAGAGGTAGTGCGCGCACCCGTTGCCGAGCCCGAGGCAGCCGAGCGCGAAGGCCACCCCCCAGCCCGGCAGCCAGCCGCCGACGGGTGGGAAGACCGGCAGCAGCAGCAACCCCATCGGCACATGCGCGAAGAGCAGCCAGAAGGCGATGGCCTGCGGCGTGTCGGTGGCCGCCAGCACCCGCGTCCAGATGCGCGTGATGGCGAGGACGAAGGTGCCGGCGAGGATCATCCCCGCCTCCCACCGCCACAGCTCGCCGCCAGGCTGGAGCATGACGAGCACGCCGGCGAAGCCGACGCAGGTGCTCGTCATCCGCCGCCAGCCGACGCGCTCGCCGAGCAGCGGGATCGCGAGCAGGGTCATGATCAGCGGCGCCGCGGCGTTCACCGCGTAGCTGTCGCCGAGCGGGAAGCTGTTCATCCAGGCGAGGTAGAAGGAGACGGTGACGGCACAATGCAGCGTCGAGCGGCCGGCGATCAGCGGCAGGCGGCGCGGCATCAGCCCGCGGCCGCGCACCAGCAGCGCGATCGCCACCATGCCGAAGATGCCGCGCCAGATCATGGCGACCGCGACGCCGACCTCGGGCAGCGCCCATTTCACCGCCGCATCGGCCGCCGAGATCGCGGCATAGCCGGCCGAGATGGTCGCGATGCCGCGCAGCGTGTCCTGATGGAGGGGAAGCGGCCTGGCCGTTTCAGCCAATGGCCGGATCCAGCACGGCCTCGGCGGACATGCAGGTGGCGCCGTCGGCGTCGCGCGTCTCGAGCGCGAGGCCCCCGCCGTCCGGGCGCGCCAGCACCGTCAGCCGGCGCCCGTCGAAGCAGGGGCGGCGGCCGCGGAAGGCGAAGCGGGCGAGACGGCGGCCGGGTGCGGCCTCGGCCGCCAGATGCGCCATCAGGGTCGCCTGCAAGGGCCCATGCACGACGAGGCCCGGATAGCCCTCCACCTGCGTGACATAGGGGTGGTCGTAGTGGATGCGGTGGCCGTTGCCGGTCAGCGCCGAGTAGCGGAACAGCATCACCGGGTCGGGCGTGAGCTCGCGCCGCCGCGCATCGGGCCAGTCCGGCGCCGGCGCGCCGGGCTTCACCGCGGCACCCTCGGCGCCGCGATAGACGATGTCCTGCTCCTCCTCCACCGCGATCCCGGCGGGGCCTTCGACCAGATGCCGGACGGTGACGAAGACGAGCCGGCCGGTGCCGCCCGCCTTATCCTGCACGGAGAGGATGGTGCTGGTCCGCCGCACCGCGTCGCCGGCCTGCAGCGGGGCATGGAAGGCGACGCGCCCGCCCGCCCACATCCGGCGCGGCAGGTCATGCACGGGGGGGAGGAAGCCGCCGCGCCTCGGATGGCCGTCGGGGCCGATGCCGTCCGGCATCACCCAGTCCTGGAACAGCATCCAGTGCCAGAGCGGCGGCAGCGCGGCGGGCACCGGCAGGCCGAGGGTCGCGGCCATGCCGCGGACCAGCCGCGCATCCAGCCGGTCCTCGCGCGTCTCGGTGCGGCCGACGAACTCCTGGTGGGGCATCAATCCTCGCGCAGATAGAGAACGTAGCCGTCCATCTGGATGGACCGGGTGTAGCGCTGCCAGGTCGCGGCGAAGGCCGGGTGGCGGGAGAAATAGGCGATGGGGTCGAAGGCCTCGCCGTCGCAGCGCGGGATCTGCTGCTCGCGCGCCACCAGCACGCCGGCCGGCGGGGCGCGGGCGAAATCCTCGGCGACGCTGCGGTAGGTGAAGAACTCGGGCCGGCTCATCTCCCACGGGCCGCGATAGCGCGGCGCGCCCTCCTCGCAGCGCGCATAGGCGCCGACCAGCATCCAGAGGTTCATGGTGCGCAGCGTGGATCGCGCGCGGGCGTAGTTCAGCGCCGGGTAGACCGGGTAGATGTCGGGCGAGAGCACGAGCAGGCGCTCGCCCGCCACCTCGCGCCGGAGGACGGCGGTGAGCTGGCCGTCGCGGAGCTGGTCGTACCAGATCTCCCGCCACGGGCTCTCGCCGCGCAGCTGCACGAGGAACACCGCGAGCGCGGCCGCCACCGCCAGCCCCGGCGCCGCCGCACGGGCGCGGCCGGCGGGCAGCGCGCGATCGAGCCAGCGGCCGGCGAGCCCGCCGCCGAGCAGCGCGCCGGCCATGGCGATGGGCACGACATGGTAGCTCCAGCCCTTGTGCTGCACCCAGGCGGAGAGGATGCCGCCGAGCCCGACCGCGAGCAGCGGCAGCGCGGCCGGGCCGGCGGCGCGGCGCAGCGCGAAGGGGGCCAGCAGCAGCACCGGCAGCGCGGCGGGCGCGAAAGGCTCGGTGAGCAGCACGTCGAGCAGCCCGATGCCGCCATTGCCGAGATAGAAGCCCGGGATCAGCGGCAGGACGTTGTCGAGATAGGCGGCGAAGAACACCGGCAGCGCCGCCAGGTAGAGCAGCCAGACCGCCGCCATGCCCCATGGCAGCGGGTCGCGGAAACCCGCCCAGCCGCGGCGCGCCAGCACCACCGCCTCCACCAGCAGCGGCACGGCCAGGAAATGCGGCTTGAGCGCGAAGCCGAGCGCCGCGGCAAGCGTGACGCCCCAGGCGAGCGGCCGCGCCGTGGCCAGCCCCGCGCCGCGCCGCGCCGCAAGCCAGGCATAGGGCAGCGCGAAGAGCGCCATGAGATGCTCGCGCTGGCCGACGTCATAGGCGGCCATCACCAGGGCGAGGGGGACCAGCGCGTCCAGCACGGCGCGCTCCACCGGCCCTTCGGCCAGGCCCTCCCGCAGGCGCGCGATCATGCGCCAGGCCAGCAGGCAGAGGCCGAGCACGCAGATCAGCAGCGCCTCCGGCCCGGTCAGCGGGCTCCAGCGCGCCATCGCCGCGGGGATGGCGGTGAGGACGAAGATCAGCGGCGGGTTGACGTCGATCAGCTCGCGGTAGAGCCGTTCCCCGGCCACCCAGCGCTCGGCGAAGTTCAGGATGGCGGCGACATCGTGGTTGAGCGGCGGCGCGAGGACCACCAGCACGAAGGCCGCAGCCGGGGCGAGCGCCAGCAGCCGGAGCGCGCGCGCGCGGAAGGCCGGCAACGCGAGCGTCGCGGCGGCGGTCTCGGCCCGGGCAGGCCTTTCGGGCATCCCGGTCTGGGGCGGGGGCGGTGTCATCCGGCGGCTGGGCCATCCTTGGGCGGCCCGGCGGCATCCTGCAATGGCATTGCGGCAATGCCGCGGCAGGTCTGCCCCGCGCCCGCCGCGCGGCCGCCTTGCCCTTGCCGCGCCGCCGCCGCAGAACACCGGGGTGGACGCCGCCGAATACGCCCTGATGGACGCCGCCGAGGACGGCATGTGGTGGTACCGCGCCGCCCATGCGCGCGTGCTCGATGCGCTGCGCGAACGGCCGGGCGCGGCGGGGCCCCTGCTGGACGCCGGCTGCGGCACCGGCGGCCTGCTCCGGCGCCTGGCCAACGAGGCGCCGGAGCGCGCCTCGGTCGGGCTCGACTACGTGCCGGAGGCGTCACGGCGGGCGGCCGGGAAATCCGGCCGGCCGGTCACCGCGGGCGACGCCAACCTGCTGCCCTTCGCCGATGCGAGCTTCGGCGCGGCGATCAGCATCGACGTGATCTGCCATGCCGGGGTGGAGCCGGCCCGCGCCCTGGCCGAGCTGCGCCGCGTGCTGCGGCCGGGCGGGACGCTGGTGCTGAACCTGCCGGCCTATGAATGGCTGACCAGCGCGCATGACAGGCGTGTGCACAATGCCCGCCGCTTCACCCGCGGCGGCGCGACGCGGCTGCTGGAAGCCGCCGGCTTCGCGCGGGTGGCTGGGCGCTACTGGAACGGGCTGCTGCTGCCGCTGATGGTACTCCAGCGCAAGGTGCTGCAGCGCCGGCCGGATGCGCCGAGCGACGTCACGGATTTCCCGGCCTGGGTGGATGCGGCGCTGCATGCCGTCTCGGAGTTCGAGCGCCGGCTCGGCGCGCGCGGCCTCCGGATGCCGGCGGGCGGGTCGGTGCTGATGCTGGCCACGCGGCCATGAGCGAGGATGACGTGAACGAGACGAGCGGCCGACCCGTCGGCCTGTCCATCGTGGTGCCGGTCTATCGCGGCGCCGCCACGGTCGGCGCGCTGGTGGAGGCGCTGTCGGCGCTGAAGCCCGCGGGCGGGATCGAGATCGTGCTGGTGAACGACGGCAGCCCGGACAATTCCGGCGAGGTCTGCCGCGGGCTCGCCGCGCGCGCGACGGTGCCGCTGACCTATGTGGAGCACGCGCGCAATTTCGGCGAGCACAACGCCGTCATGACCGGGCTGCGCCACGCCCGCGGCGACTACGTCATCACGATGGACGACGATCTGCAGAACCCGCCGGAGGAGGTCATCAAGCTCTATGACCATGCCAGGCTCGGCCGCTGGGACGTGGTCTATACCCGCTACGCGGTGAAGGAGCATGAGGGCTGGCGCAACCTCGGCAGCCGCTTCGCCAACAAGGTCGCGGACCTGCTGCTCGACAAGCCGAAGGGGCTCTATCTCTCCTCCTTCCGCTGCATGAGCGCGCTGGCGGTGGCGGAAGTGACGAAGTATCGCGGGCCCTACCCCTATGTGGACGGGCTGCTGATGCAGGTGACGCAGCGGCTGGATTCGATCGAGGTGCGCCACCTGCCGCGCGCCGAGGGGCGCAGCAACTACACGCTGAAGCGCCTGGTGCTGCTGTGGCTGAACCTCGCCACCAACTTCTCCGTCCTGCCGCTGCGGCTGGCGATCCTGGCGGGCGTCGCGATGGGCGTGTTCGGCCTGCTCGGCGCGCTGTTCGTGACGATCGAGGCGCTTATGGGCGAGACGCCCTCGGGCTGGGCGTCGATGATGACGGTGACGCTGCTGATCGCGGGCGTGCAGTTCCTGATCCTCGGCGTGCTCGGCGAATATGTCGGCCGCGCCTTCCTCTCGGCCAACGGCAAGCCGCAGGGCGTGGTGCGGGAGGTGGTGGTCGCGCGGGAAGGCGCGCGGGAGGTAACTGGCGCGCCGCAAGTTGTGCGGGAGGCGGCATCGCAGCCCGCGCAGGACGGGGCACCGCGCGTGCGGGCGGTTTCCTGATGTCCATGACGCTGGCCTGGATCACGCTTGCCGCGGCGATCACCACCTCGCTGGTGGGGCAGGTGCTGCTGAAGGCGGGGGCGAGCGGCTCCGTCGAGGCGGCGGCGGGCTTCGTCGACCAGCTCTTCCGCTGGCAGACGATCATCGGCCTCGGCTGCTATGGCGGCGCGGCGCTGCTCTACATCGTCGCGCTCCGCAAGATCCCGATGAGCGTGGCGCTGCCCTGCACGGCGGCGAGCTACGTGGTGATCGCGCTGATCGGCTGGGCGATGTTCGGCGAGAGCCTCGGCGCACAGAAGATCGCCGCGATCGCGCTGATCTGCGGCGGCGTCGTGCTGCTGGCGACGACAGCATGACCGCGCGCCTGCGGCGCGACAGCATGACCGCGCGCCTTCTCCTCGCCCTGCCCCTGCTGGCCGGCTGCACCGTGGCGCAGGTGAGCGTGGGGCTCGAAGGCTGCCCGGCGGGCACGGAGCCGGCGACGGTGGCGGAGGCGTTCTTCGGCCGCAGCAGCGGCGGGCGCGAGGTGGTGGATGACGCCGCCTGGACCCGCTTCGTGGACGAGGTGGTGACGCCGGCCTTCCCCGACGGGCTCACGGTGCTGGACGGCGCCGGCCAGTGGCGCGACCGCGCGGGCCGCCTCGCGCGGGAGCGGAGCAAGGTGCTGGTCGTTGCGCTGCCGGGCGGCTCCGCGGAGGAGGCGCTGGCGCGGCTCGCGCCCGTCACCGCGGCCTATCGCGCGCGCTTCGCGCAGCAGAGCGTGATGGTCGCGACGCGGCGCGGCTGCGTCGGCTTCTGAACGCCGCAGGGCGGCGGTGGGATGCGGCCGCCGCGGTCAGGCGTCGTGCGTACGGCCGCGCATGTAGCTCTGCTCCGGGCGGTAGCGAAGCCAGCGGCGAAGCCCGGCGAGCAGGCGCGGCAGACGGGACAGGGCGTGCGACATGCGGACCACCATCGAACGGCGTGCGAAGCCCTCCTGGCGGCAGGCCACCCGCCCGCCGCGTCGCAGTGTGGGCGCCGATGGTTGACGCAAGCTTGACGCGGCCGCGGCATTTTCGCGGCAGCGCCGAGGATCAGAACAGGATGTCGCTGGCCAGGAGCGTCGGCGCGCCGATGAGCCGCGCGGCCAGTTCGGGCCCCGTGCCGAAGCCCGCGCCGTCATAGTCCACGAGCAGGCGGCCGGTGCCCGTCTCGTAGAGGATGTATTGCCCCCCGGTCGTCGGGGCCACCGGGTCCGGGGCGGCGATGAAGCGGTCCGGCGTGTAGGTCAGCAGCCCGTTGATCCGCAGCTTGTCCTCGCCGCCGACGAAGTCGAGGATCCTGTCGCCGCCCCGGCGCGAGGCGAAGACGAAGACGTCGGCGCCCGCATCGCCGCGCAGCAGGTCGCGGCCGACGCCACCGGACAGCGTGTCGGCGCCCTCGCCGCCGAACAGCGTGTCGTCGCCGTTGCCGCCGTCCAGCGAGTCGCTGCCGGCATCGCCGCGCAGCGAATCCCGGCCGTCCTCGCCGTTCAGCGTATCTGCGCCCTCGCCGCCAAAGAGAGTATCGTCGTCGATGCCGCCGAACAGGAGGTCGTTGCCGGCATCGCCCCGCAGCGCATCCCGGCCGGCTTCGCCATACAGCCGGTCATTGCCGCCGCCGCCGCGGATCAGATCGATGCCGCTGCCGCCGTACAGCGAGTCCTGCTGGGGCGCGCCGTTCAGCGTGTCGGCGCCGTTGCCGCCGAAGAACAGCATCCGCTCGATGCCGCGGAGCGTGAGCAGCGTATGGCCGCCGCCCATGGCATGGCCGTCGCCGGCGGGCCCGAGGACCAGGTTCAGCGCCCCGGCCGCGCCGAAGCCCGTTGCCACCAGCAGGTCGGCGCCGTCGCCGCCCTCGACGCGCGCCCGGTCGAGGCTGGCGTAGCTGACGCTGATCGTGTCGTTGCCCGCGCCGCCCTCGAGCGTATCGAGCGAACTGCCGGCCAGGGTGTCCGCACCGTCCCCGCCATCGAGGAAGTCCGCGCCGGGGCCGGCGATCAGCGTGTCGTTGCCGGCGCCGCCGCGCAGCCGGTCGTGGCCGTCGCCGCCATCCAGCCAGTCCTCGCCGTCGCCGCCATCGAGCAGGTCGTTGCCGTCCTCGCCGAAGAGGTGGTCATGCCCGGCGCCGGCGAACATCCGGTCGTCGCCGCTGCCGGCCTGGAGGTAGTCGTTGAAGCGGTCGGCGATGAGCGTGTCGTTCCCGGCGCCGCCGTAGAGGGAGCCCGGCCCCGCATCGCCCTTCAGCAGGTCGTCCCCGCCCTCCCCCCACAGCGCGTCGGTGCCGTCGCCGCCGAGCAGCGTGTCGTTGCCGGTCCCGCCCCACAGGTGGTCCGCGTCGGCGCCGCCGCGCAGCAGGTCATCGCCGTCCTCGCCGCGGAGCGTATCGGGGCCGGCATCGCCGTCGACCGTGTCATTGCCGCCGCCGCCGAGCAGGCTGTCCGCGCCGGTGCCGGCCAGCATCCGGTCGTCGCCGGCCCCTCCGCGGAGGGTGTCGTTGCCGTCCTCGCCGCGCAGCAGGTCCGCGCCGAGGCCGCCCGCCAGGCTGTCATTGCCGTCGCCGCCGAACATCAGGTCGTTGCCGTCGCCGCCGAGCAGCGTGTCGCGGCCGGCCTCGCCGAACAGGCGGTCATGCCCCGTCCCGCCGTCGAGCCAGTCATCGCCCGCGCGGCCGTTGAAGGTATCGTCCCCGGCGCCGCCGGCCATCAGGTCGTCCTCCGCGCGGCCACCGCGCGCGGCGCCGATGAGGGCCGCGTGATCGAGAAAGAGACGCAGCGTCTCGGCCTGCTTCGGCGGCTCGGTCGCAGGCGACAGGCGCTTGACGAGGATGCGGTAGCTGTCACCGAGGCCGTCCGCGCCGGCGAGGATGTGGATGGCCGGCGCGGTGCCGAGCCGCGCATCCTCGATCTCCCCGTCGCCCCAGACGATGCGCACGCGCTGGCCGATGCCGCTGAAGATCGCGATCTCGGGCGCGCCCGCGATCAGCCGGAAGCCACCGAACTGGATGCCGAGGTCAGCCATGATGCAGCTCGCTTGCCGGTTTGCCGAGGCTCACTGGAACCATGGCCGGCGGCAGCAGAGCTTGCGCCGGCGCAACTTCCGACTGGCCGGCATCGCAAACCAGCCCCGCGCCGGCGGAATACCCCGGCCGGATGACTGGTGCGGGCGGTCGGGGTCGAACCGACACTCTGTTGCCAGAAACGGATTTTGAGTCGTCGCAGGTGGGCTATGCCGAACATACCCGGTTGCCTGCCTCTGCGCTACTACGCCCTGAAAACACTGGGCTTTTGGGGCCATGGAGCGAAAGTCGGACCGCCGGCCATACGCCCGGGCCCGATCTCCCGCCGCACCTATGCCGCACCCGGGATCGGGCCCCCGAAGGAGGTCCGATGCCCAAGCTCAAGCTCACCAAGACCGTCGTCGACGGTGCCAGGCCCGAAGCCAAGGACTACGAAATCCGTGACACCGTCACGCCGGGCTTCCTGCTGAAGGTCACGCCGTCAGGACGCCGCATCTTCATGCTGGCCTACACCGCCGCGAACGGCCAGCGGCGAAAGCCGGCGATCGGCCGTTATGGCGAACTGACCGTGGAGCAGGCGCGTGGCATCGCGCAGGACTGGCTTGCCGATGTCCGTCGCGGCAGCGACCCCAGCGCCGACCGCGCAGTGGCGCGCGCCGCGCCGACAGTGAAGGAGCTCTGCCAGCGGTTCATCAGCGACTACTCGCTCCCGCGCAACAAGCCGAGCACAGTCCGCGGCAACCGCGTCAACATCAACGCCCACATCATCCCGAGGCTGGGCCATCTCAAGGTGCCGGACGTTACACGCAGCGACGTCGCGCGCCTGATCGCCGGCATGGAGCGAACGCCTACCGCCGCGAACCACACGCTCGCCTGCCTGCGCAGGATGTTCGGCATGGCCGAGGTTTGGGGATACCGACCCGATGGAACCAACCCGACGCGGCACATCCCGAAGTATCCGCAGAAGGGGCGCACACGGCTGATCACCGATGACGAGTTGCGGATGCTGTTCGCGTATCTCGACCGTGCCGACACGGAGGGGCTCGAGCATCCGTTCCTCACACTGGCAATCCGCCTGCAGTTTGCCTTCGCGGCCCGTCGCTCCGAGATCCTCGACCTGCAATGGGAGTGGGTGGATTTCGCAAACCGCCGTGTGGCTTGGCCGGACAGCAAGACCGGTGGGATGTCGAAGCCGTTGAGCGCGGAAGCCATCGATCTTCTGCGCAGCGCACCGCGGATCGAAGGCTCGCCTTACGTGGTGCCGTCGATCTTCGATCCGGCCAAACCGATGTCCGGCCACACCTACACGCACGGATGGACCCGCATCCTGGAACGCGCCGGACTGCAGCATTGTGGCACGCACGCGATCCGTCATCGCGCCGCGACCGACATCGCGAACTCCGGCGTTCCGTTGAAGGTCGGCATGGCGCTGACAGCGCACAAGACGGTGACAATGTTCATGCGCTACGTCCACGCGGAAGACGATCCCATCCGCGCGGCGGCGGAAGTCGTGTCGGCGCATCGGCGCAGCGTAGTATCAGGGACTGCCGTTCTGTCGCCGCCAGAAGACACCAAGGCACCCGCCGCACCCGCGCCTGAAGCAGAGGTGTCTGCGTCAGCCGATGTTCCACATGGCTTGGAGGAACGTTCGAGCAACGTGCGCACCGGGCTACGGAACTACCGGCCCTTCCGAAAGCGCAGCGGTCCAAATCGGTCGGCTCCGCCGAACACGAAGTCGGCATCGGAGGAGGCGGACCATGTCTGACTGCCGCAATGCCGGCGGACGCTGGCCGCCTGCCGAGATCATGCGTCGCGCTGTGCTGGAGAAGGACGCTGGCCCGATCCCGTTCGTCGATACGGAGGCCGCAGCCCGCCACTTGGCGCTTACTCCCCACACGCTCGAGTGCTACCGCTCCGTCGGCGGCGGGCCGGCCTTCTACAAATTCGGGCGGCATGTCCGATACGCGGTGCGGGATCTCGATGCCTGGGCGGCCGCACGTCGCCATGAGCGAACCAGGGGCGACGGATCATGACCCTGCCCCCTAAATGCCCTCGTTCATGAGCAGAGCCTGTTCTCCGTTTGCCCCGATGCGGGGCGGGTTGCAAAGGCTGCTGGGGTGAGCCCGTTCAGGCTCGTGTGCGGGCGGGTCGTGTTGTAGTCGCTCCTCCATGCTTCGATGATCCGACGCGCCGCAGGCACGCTGCCGAACAGGTGCTCGTTCAGACATTCGTCGCGGAACCGCCCGTTGAAGCTCTCGACGAACCCGTTCTGCTGCGGCTTGCCCGGCGCGATGTAGTGCCAGGCCACGCCACGTTCCTGCTGCCAGCGCAGCATCGCGTGCGAGGTCAGCTCGGCGCCATTGTCGCTGACGATCAGCGCCGGACGGCCGCGCAGCGCGAGGATCCGGTCGAGCTCACGCCCGACGCGCAGCCCCGACAGCGAGGTGTCCGCCACCAGCGCCAGACACTCGCGGGTGAAGTCGTCGACCACAGCCAGCACGCGAAACCGCCGCCCGCACGCCAGCGCGTCAGAGACGAAGTCCAGCGACCAGCGCTGGTTCATCCCCTGCGGCACCGCCATCGGCGCCCGCGTACCCAGCGCGCGCTTCCGCCCGCCACGACGGCGCACGCCCAGGCGCTCCGCCCGGTATAGGCGGAACAGCTTCTTGTGGTTCAGCCGGTGTCCCTCTCGCGCCAGCAGGATGTGCAGGCGCCGGTAGCCGAACCGACGACGTTCATTCGCCAAGGCCCGCAGCCGAACGCGGACCTCGCCATCGTCAGCGCGCCGCGAGACATAGCGGTACGTCTTCGGTGCCAGGCCGACGAGCTGGCAGGCGCGCCGCTGCGAGTAATGCTTCTCCTCGATCGCCCAGGTCACGGCTTTCCTCCGCGAGCCGGGCGTCAGAAGTTTTTTGCCAACATCTCCCGCAGCGTCGAGACATCGAGCATGGATTCCGCCAGCAGCTTCTTCAGCCGCGCATTCTCCTCCTCAAGCCCCTTCAGCTTGCGGGCGTCCGACACCTCCATGCCCCCGTACTTCGACCGCCAGGCGTAGAACGTCGCCTCACTGATCCCGTGCTTGCGGCACAGATCCGGCGCCGTCGCACCCGCCTGGTGCTCCTTCAGCACCCCGATGATCTGCTCCTGCGTGAACCTCGATCGCTTCATCATCCGTCTCCATCCGACGGACTCTAGCTCATTCCGGGGGCATCAAAGGGGGCAAGGTCAATCACGGCGATACTGACGCTGCCTCCCTCCACGTTGCAGTGCGCTTTCGACGCGCGGAGTGCTGAGGCCTGCGCTGGCCGTGGCGATGGCCCAATAAGAGTGAGAGCGCTGCGGCTTTCGCCGTGACGGGTTTCGGGGCCGAGAGAGAGGCTCGCGGCCGGCCCGTCATGGAGAACCGCCATGACCCGCTCCGCGACGCGGCCGGCCCCGAGCGGCCGAGCCTCGGGTGACCGCGCGACCCTCTACGACGAGATCACCGACAGGATCATCGCCGAACTCGAGGCCGGGCGCCTGCCCTGGGTGCAGCCCTGGGGAACCTCGGGTGTGGCCGCGCCCCTCGCCCTGCCGAAGAACGCGGCGACCGGCCGGCGCTACTCCGGGATCAACGTGCTGATCCTCTGGGGTGCCGTCGTCGAGCGCGGCTACGCCGGCCAGAGCTGGCTCACCTTCCGCCAGGCGCTCGCGCTCGGCGGCAGCGTGCGCAAGGGCGAGCGTGGCACCACCGTCGTCTACGCCGATCGGTTCATCCCCGGCGAGGAGCGCCAGCGCGCGCAGGAAACGGGCAAGGACGCCCGCGCGATCCACTTCCTCAAGCGCTTCACCGTGTTCAATGTCGAGCAGTGCGACGGCCTGCCGCCCGAACTCGCCGCGGCGGCGGCGCCCGCGGATACCTCGCTCATCGAGCCGCGGGTCCAGGCGCTGATTGTGACCTCGGGCGCCGATCTCCGCATCGGCGGCGAGCGCGCCTACTACGACGTGCTTGGCGACTTCATCCGCGTGCCGCCGCCGCAGGCTTATTTCCAGCCGATCGACTGGCACCGCACCGCGCTGCATGAGCTCGGCCACTGGACGGGGCACGCGGCGCGCTTGGGCCGGGAGATCGCGAACAGCTTCGCCTCCAAGAAGTACGCGCAGGAGGAACTGGTCGCCGAGATGACCGCCGCGTTCACCTGCGCCGCGCTCGGCATTGTGCCGACGGTGCGCCACGCGGACTACATCGGCTCGTGGCTGGAGGTGCTGCGCGAGGACAATCGCGCGATCGTCCGCGCGGCGAGCGCTGCATCGAAGGCAGCTGACTTCCTGCTCGCCTTTGCGCCCGATGGCGAAGGGGTGAACGCGAGCCCAGATGTGGGGCACATCGAAGCGCCACGAGGGGAATTCGGCTTGACCCAGCGGCTCACCCCGGAGAACCCTTCTGCCATGAGCGGTTGCGAACGATGACGAAGCGCAATGCGACCCTTCCCGACCGGCAGCCTGACGGCGCCAGCGACCGACGCTGGGTCGTGATCGGCGAGGATGGGCGGTACGTTACGCTCGGCCGGGCAGTAGACCCTACGGAGGACGAGGTGCGCGACGTTGAGCGGCAGCTTGCCGCCCAGGGTCTTGGCGGCTGGCTCGCCGTGATGTCGTGCTCGCCCTACGGCCCGGTCATGCCCTCGCTCATGATGGTTCGACCACTGGCGTCACCGTCTCGCACTTGGGACGCCGCGGAACAGGCATGCCGCGCGTTGATCACCTCGCAGCGCACGGCGGCGTAGCTCCCCCCGACGCACAGCGAGCCCCGCGTCGAAGGCGACCGACTACCCTCTTGCCCTTGCCGCGAATGGGGAGTCGGCGGACGGCAACGCCAAGGCAGCGCCGTGATGCGCCCCTGTTCCGTCAACACGCTCGACACTTGTTCGTCGACAGATCAGCAGGCCTGGGCCCGACAAAAAGGCCAAAGTCGTGCCCAGGGGCGATGCGTCCGTTATTGGCCCCCCCGGGTGGCCAAGATCGGCGGCTCTTCAGAGTCTGAGACATCCCTCATTGAGGCCCCGGTAACCGGTTCATCTGCCCCTCGTGGTTCTTGGATAGCCCGTCTCTGCTTCTGGAACAGGGCGTCATCGGCAGTATTGCTCGGACCTGCGCTCTTGGACGCCGGGATCATCGTCCACGCCAAACGGCGCGTCTGGACCCGCGATAGGACAGGCGTCTTGCCCACCGGCGGTCATCGGCGGCGGAGAGTTCCGGTCCACGCTGATCCGAGACAGCGCGCCGTCGGTCAGCAACTGCACGTCGCCACATATCCGTCCGAACCGCGCTCGTGGCAGGTGACCGGTGCTGTCGCGTTCAGCCGGTGGCCCAGGAAGAGGGCGAAGTGGGCGGGCACGGCGAGGAACAGCGCGAGGCGGCGCGCACCCGAGCGCTGGAGCCCGCGCTGGATCGCCATCTTGGCGAGGTTGACCGCCCCGTTCGCGTGGGCGTCGGACGCAAGAGGGATCGCGGAGTAGAGGAACAGCCGGGCAGTTCCCTCACGGGATCGGTCGAGGTGGGCGATCACCTCGGGGCGGACGTCGTTGATGATGCCGATGCCGACCGCGAGTTCGCCCCCCGGCACCTCGCCCGGGTGATACTCCTCGTGCCAGGGATAGGGCCTCTCCCCCTCGGGCGCGTAGCTGTCCGTCCGCCAGACTTCGCCCCGGTAATCCATCGTGACGCGGAACCCGGCCACAGCCGACAGCGACCGGCCAACCGCGACCGAGGCGGAAAGACGCCGATGGCCCGAGAGCACGACCGAGCGCGGCCGACCAGAAGCGACAATCCAGTCCCGGAAGGCGGCCATCTCACCCACGACCCGTCGGTCCCATTCGGCCGGGGGCGGATACCGCCGGGCCTCTCCGCCGAAGAGGTCGGCCCATTCCATCCGGATCGGGCCGGGCGTCCGCGCCTCCGACGGATCGACCGACGTGTGCAGGCGGACCGGGGCGGCGCGCAGCCCCTCCGCGAGTTCGGGAAGCCCGCTCGCCAGCGCGTCCAGGATGGCGCTCCGCGCGATCGGACGTGCCTTGCTTGAGACCAAGACTGCCGCCAGCGCCTCACGCGCGGCGGTCATCTGGCGCCCGCTCGCATCGGCCGACGCGGGGAACTCGCGCCGCATCGCCTCGTCGAAGAGGACGGCCGCGAGGGTCTCGGCGGCTGGAGCATCGGGCTCCAGGACAACCCGGTCGAAGACGAAGCGGGCCGCCACCGCGTCGAGGTCGACCTTCGCAGCGGCTGCCTCGAAGTCGGCGTAGGAGGCGTCCGCGATCGCCGGGACGTCAGCGTAGAAGGGCAACGCGCCCCTGACCCGGACGAGGGCCGCGTGCACGGGGCGGAGGGTCGGCGAGAGGCCGCGGGTCGACAGCACGAAGCGGCGGTAGGCGACGCTCGTCCCCTCCGCCATCCGTTGGAAACGCGCGATCTCCTCCCGCAGTCCGGCAGGCTGAATCTCGTAGTCCTTGTACTCGACGCACTCGCGGGTGATCCCCGTCCCAGGGACGTGGAACGCCGCCTCGGCGTCCCCGTGGGCCTCGCGGATCATGCCGTCGAAGCCGTCCTGCGCGAGCCACCCGGGGATCCGGGCGAGGGTGAGGTGGTCTTGGGCGCGGAAGCCGCCTTCCGCGATGTCCCCGCCCCGCGCCTCCGGGGTCATGACCGACAGGGGATCGTCCTTCGACATCAACGCTCCACTCAGGCCGCGCCTTCGAGGACGAGGTCCACGGGGAGCGCGTCCGGGCGGGATGGCAGGTGATGGGTCGCCCGGGCTTCGAGAATACCATGCGGGGAGAGGCGGACGATAAGGAGTACCGCGAAGTTCGCGCCGACGCGCGGATCGTCCACGATGCCCCGCATCGTGGCGAGGTCCGTGCCGCTGGGGTCGAGGCCGAACGACGGATGGGAGTGCCACTCGCCGAGGTAGTTGAACCGCTGGAACTGGCCGCCCGTCCTCCGAAAGAAGGCGAGGAGGCCGCGGCCGTGGCGGCGGAAACTGCGGAGAAACCGGGCGAAGGAGCCCCCACCTTGGTCGACGGTGAGATCGAGCACCCGGAAGGTGTCCGGGCCGACGTGTTCGCCCATGAGCAGCCCCCCGATCTCGCGCGAACCGGCTACGCGGAGCTGTTCGACAACGCGCTGCTCGATCTTAGGTGGAAGGATCAGCTGCACCCGTCTGCTCCGGCAGGAGGCTGATGAGGAAGGCGACGTTCTCCCGAACCATCTCATCCGGCGTCTCGGCACGCCCCGGCTCTTCCGACGGCCCCCCGACATCCACCGGGTGGGTGTCGAACGGTTCGCGGAAGATCCACGCCCGCCTCAGCCCGACGAAGTAGGCCGCGTAGGGGAAGTCGGACGGGGTGCGGCCGAGCAGGGTGTCGATCGCGAGCCGGGCGAGGTGGGCCGCGATTACGCCGACGTCCGCGTCGTCGGCGACGAGGGGAGCACCCTCGTCGCCGGTGCTGGCGTAGCCAGACCCAGTCCGGTCCCAGGGCTCCCCCATCCCCGAACACCAGTCGAGGATGCGGGACCGCATGGCCAGCGGCGTCGGCTCCTGGCCCGGGCGCGAGCGCGCCACCAACCCGCCGATCCCGCCCTCGAGCACCTCAGCCCAGACCATCGGCTTCGCGCGCGCGGCGGCGTGGCTCCCGACGAGGCCAAAGATCCCCCCGTCAGCCGTGGCCTCGACGATGAGGTCGCAGGAGGCGAGGTCCTCCAGGGCGGCCGCGACGCTGGCGCTCGCCTCTTGGCCCGTCAGGACCGCCCGCTTGATGGTGATGTCCGCGCCCGGGCGCACGACGGCGAGGCGCCACGCCAGCTCGTCCACTTTGTGCCCACCCACCGAAGCCCAGTCGAGGTCGTGGCGGACGAGATTGCCCGGGAGGAGGACATCGCCGTCCAGCAGCAGGAACCGTCCCACTCCCGCACGGGCCAAGGAGGTCGCGACCTTTGAGCCGACCGATCCTGCCCCGACAATCCCGACCCGCCGCGCCGCGAGGTTCTCGTACCCTGGATCCAGGCGACCGGCCCCGGACGGTCCGGTTTGCACCGGGTCATGCACGATAACCTCACCCTCCGGCGACAGCGCCCAAACGAGCGTTGGCTCGATGCCCTGTCCGAAGAAGAGGAAAAATTCGTAGCCACGGGTCGATAGGCTACCCTCCGGCACGGGAGCACCGAGGGAGGTGAGGACGCCGTTGAGGCTCGCGCCCGAGGCCACCGATGGCAGCTGAGTGCCATCCGGAACTCTGACGGCCAATCCTGACCAAACATATTGGTGTCGCGCGAGCGCCTGCCAGGGAACGGTCGGATCCTTCCACTCGGTGTCGCCCTCCTGGCGCAGCCCGACGATTACGACGGTTCGGGCGTACCCGTGCCCCACCCGGACGACATCCATTCGGAGCACGGCTCGTTCGCCGAATCGCCCGAGGCGGTCGAGGAGACCCTGGGTCAGAAGGAAGCGGTGACCGACGCTGCGGAGTTCCTGACCGGGTGTGAGGCGGTGACGGGACGGAACCTCCCGCACCGGGGCGGCTCCCGATCCCGGGCGTTCGGCCTCTAGGAGGCGGTGGGCACTCTCGATCATCTGCGCCCCTGCGGTCTCCGGCCTCCAGTTGTCCGGCCCGATCTCGAGGCAGAGCTCTCCCCCGGGGCCGTACTGGTGGGCGCTCCAGCGAACCTCCAGGTTCCGCGGATAGACGGAAGGCGGGCATGCCGGGAATGCGCTGGGGTAGCGCAACCTCAGCGGGTAGACCTGCTCCCCAACGTTTACGTCCAGGTCGACCTCCAGGGCTCCGTTCTCAAAGCGCCAAACGGGTGGGGTCATCCAGGGCGCCCGCCCCCGCAGAGCCTCAAACTCTTGGCGCTCGCGGTGCAGGCGGCCGATATCTTGGAGGAACCAGATCACGCGAACCCGGCGGGCTTCACGGGGGTGATCGGCCGATCAGGAAACGACAGCCCTCCGCTGGAGCCGAGCAGCCCGGCGCCGGGCGCCCGAGGTGCAGGGGCCGTCGCGGCCCGTAGCAGACCGCTGGCCGCCCGCACCTCTGTCGCCGGGAAACGCTGACCGAAGATGGTCCTCCAATGCCGCGTAGCCTTCTCCACGTCCTTCTCGGCCAGCGCGCGGCGCCCCACCTCGGCGTGGTCCTTCACCTTGGCCATGAAGCCCTGGAACGCTTCGACCGTCATGCCGCTCAGGACGGAGTTGCCCGGCACGCCGGGGTCTTCGACGTGCGGAACTATCCCGGCCGCGGCGTAGACGCCGTATCTTGCGTCGATCTGCTCGAGCGTGCCGACGAACAGTTCGCCGAAGTGGGCTTCCTTCCGGTCCATGCACTCGGCGGCGAAGCACTCGAGCACGAAGCCCTTCGGCCGCTTGGCGACCGTCGGGTTGTGCCGCCGCCACCACTTCATCAGCTTTACCAGCGGCTTGAAGCGGCCGTCTGAGTCGGCGTTGACCGACGTCGTCCAAGTCGTGTGCCCCGGCGGGTTCGTCCGGAGCCACCTCTCCTGCTTGCGGTCGGGGATGTGGTAGTCGCCGTTCCCGAAGGGATCGATGATCGGCACGACGTCCATGTCGGCCAGCGGCGTCACGATGCCGACCGACCGAGCCTGTCTGCGGATGTCCGAATAGCCGCGCCGCACGGCCCAGAACAGCGCGTCCACCACCCCCTTCGGATCGTCGGTGGGCTGGTGGTTCGTCACCACGATCGTGTCCACGTCGGGCCGGGTCACGACGCCGTCGACCTTCCGGGGCCGGATCGCCGTGTCCCGCTTGTAGGAGCCGGAGAGGAAGTCCGTGACCATCAGCGCCTTGAACTCACTGTCGGCCCACAGATGATCCCGCAGCGCGCGGTGGGCGCTGGCGGCGTTGGCCTTTGTGGTGGCGCTCGGCTCAATGTCCTGCAGCAGTTCCAGAAAGCGCGCGTGGGGAACCATTCTGGGGAGCCTCGGGCTGAAAAAGTGCTCTTGGCGGTAGCCGCGGTTTGGCCTTCGCCGTGCGTCCGATACCGCCGTTCGATCCAGGGCGTCGGCGAGGAGCGTGGCCCCAAATAGCATCTACCATAGAGCACCGAGTCGGCGAGGTATCTGATCCCTGGCGAGAACGTCCGCGCGCCCGGTCGGCGGAACAATCCGCGGCCATCATTAGCTCGGTAGTGAGGCGGATGCGGTCCGGGTCGGCCCGGGTCGCCCTGGAGGCCGCGCTCGCCATAGGCAGCGATGCAGGGAGCTCAGCCAAACTACGCCCCAAAAACATGACGCCGGCTGCGCTGTTTGGATGTCCGGTGAGGGAGGTGGACCGGACCGTAGAGGGAAAGCACTTCACTACCGCTTTCCGCCCAAGGAAGACGGTCGTCGATTTTGCACAAACTAGGGTTCCACGCTTGCCGCCGGCCTTGCGGTGATCGACAGGAGCGGCTTGGCCTTTGATGTCACCCACGATCCCGCGATGCGCGGGCCGGATGGTCGCGATCATCGAGTCCGCCGGCCCGCCGCCCTGGGGTGCCTTTTCCTACGCGCCGCTCGCGGCTGTCGCGGATGCCTATCGCGCGGCCGGGCCAGAGGTGTGGAACCTCCCCCCCTGCCGCACCAGCGACGCGAAGAGAGTGAGAGGGCCGAGGCGGTCTTCGTGACGGGTTTAGGGTCGGGAGAGAGGCTCCCGGCCGGCCCGTCATGGAGAACCCCCATGTCGAAGTCCGCCCCCAAGGTCGCGCTCTCCGCCTCGCGCGACATCCCCTTCAACCGCCTCGTCCTCAGCCAGGCGAATGTCCGCCGCATCAAGGCGGGCATCGCCGTCGAGGAGCTGGCCGAGGACATCGCCCGGCGCACCCTGCTCCAGAGCCTCACCGTCCGCCCCGTGCTGGACGAGGACGGCCGCGAGACCGGCATGTTCGAGGTGCCCTCGGGCGGCCGGCGCTACCGCGCGCTCGAACTGCTGGTGAAGCAGAAGCGCCTCGCCCGCACCGCGCCGATCCCCTGCATCATCCGCACCGAGGGTATCGCGGAGGAGGACAGCCTGGCCGAGAACGTGCAGCGCGCGCCGCTGCACCCGCTAGACCAGTTCCGCGCCTTCCAGGCACTGCGCGAGCGCGGCCGCTCGGAGGACGAGATCGCCGCGGCCTTCTTCGTCTCGACCGGCGTCGTCCGGCAGCGGCTGCGCCTCGCCGCCGTCTCGCCGCGCCTCCTCGACGTCTATGCCGAGGACGGCATGACGCTTGAGCAGCTCATGGCCTTCACCGTCAGTCCCGACCATGAGCGCCAGGAGCAGGTGTGGCAGGCGCTGCAGCGCTCCTACGCGAAGGAGCCGTACCAGATCCGCCGCCTGCTGACCGAGGGCGCCGTCCGCGCCTCCGACAAGCGCGCGCGCTTCGTCGGCGCCGAGGCCTACGAGGCTGCAGGTGGGCTGATCCTGCGTGACCTGTTCCAGCCCGACGACGGCGGCTGGTGGCAGGATGCCGGGCTGCTCGACCGCCTCGCGCGCGAGCGGCTGGAGCGCGACGCCGAGGCGATCCGCGCCGAGGGTTGGCGCTGGGTCGAGGCCGCGCCCGACTTCCCCTACGGCCACACCTACGGCCTGCGCCGTCTGGCCGGCGAGGCGCAGCCGCTGAGCGAGGAGGAGACGGCGCGGCGCGAGGCGCTCCAGGCCGAGTTCGACCGGCTGGAGCAGGAATGCGCCGAGGCGGATGAGGTGCCGGAGGAGACCGACCGGCGCCTGGCTGAGCTCGAGGAGGCGCTTTCCGCCTTCGAGGACAGGCCCGTCGCCTACGATCCCGGGGAAATGTCACGTGCCGGCGTCTTCGTCAGCATCGACGGCTCGGGCGTGCTGCGTATCGAGCGCGGCTACGTCCGACCGGAGGACGAACCGCCGGTCGCGGCCGAGCCGGAGCAGGAGCAGGTCGAGATCGACCAGCCCCGGGCCGGTGCGGAGCCGGAAGGCGAGCCCACAGCCGAGCCCGATACCGGCACGGCCGCCCCGCCCGCCGAGCCGCCGGAGGAGGACGAGGGCATCCGCCCGCTGCCCGACCGGCTGTTGACCGAGCTCACCGCGCACCGCACCCTCGCGCTGCGCGACGCGCTCGCCGCCGAGCCGCAGACGGCCTTCCTCGCCGCGCTGCACGCGCTCTGCCTGCGGCTGTTCTACCGCTACGGCCTCGACTCCTGCCTGGAGATCGAGCCGAAGAGCGCGCTGTTCTCGGCCCAGGCGCCCGGCCTCGCCGACACCGCCTCGGCGCGCGCCATCGAAGCCCGCCACGCGCGCTGGCAGGCGCAGATGCCGATGGAGCCGGGGGAGCTCTGGCCGGTCCTCGCTGGCTTCGACGCCGACAGCCGCGAGGCGCTGTTCGCGCACTGCGTCGGCCTCACGGTCAACGCGGTGCACGAGGCCTACAACCGCCGGCCCAAAGCGATCGCGCATGCCGACCGCATCGCCGAGGCGGTCAGCCTCGACATGGCCGCGGTCGGCTGGCGCCCGACGGCGGAGGCCTATCTCGGCCGCGTCACCAAGGGCCGCATCCTCGCCGCCGTGCGGGAGGCGCGCGGCGCGCGGGCGGCGGAGCGCATCGCCGGCCTGAAAAAGGCGGAGATGGCGACGGCCGCCGAGGAGCTGCTCGCCGGCACCGCCTGGGTGCCCGAGCCGCTGCGCACGCCGGGGCAGGTCATCGCGGCGGTGGAGCCGGAGACCGAAGCGGCGCCGGAGGGCGAAGCGGAATCGGCGGCGGACGGCGGCGAACCGGCCATCGCGCCAGAACCGCAGGCCGAGGACACTGAAGCGGCGGCGATCCCCACCGCCGCCATCGCCGCCGAGTAACTGGCCTCCCTGCACCTCGCGGGCCCGTCGCAAGGCGGGCCCGCATCTTCATGGAGGGACCGATGCGCGAGGATGCCGCCGCGCTCGCGCGCCGCCTGGCCCGCAACGCCGAGGCGGTCTGCCGCCACTACCTCTCCAACGGCCGGCGCGAGGGGCGTTGGTGGACAGTGGGCGATGTCGCGAACACGCCGGGGCGCAGCCTGTTCGTGAGGCTCTACGGGCCGGAGGCGGGCCGCGGCACGGCTGGTAAGTGGACCGATGCCGCGACGGGCGAGCATGGCGACCTGCTGGACCTGATCGCTCGGGCGCGCGGCCTCGACAGCCTGCGCGACGTGCTGGAGGAAGCGCGGCGCTTCCTAAGCCTGCCGACGCCGCAGCGGCCCGAGGCGCGCGCGCCTGTCGCGGTGGGCTCGCCGGATGCGGCGCGTCGGCTGTACCACGCCGGGCAGCCGATCAAGGGGACGCTGGCCGAGACCTATTTGCGCGCGCGCGGCATCACCTACCTGGACGATCTGCCTGCGCTGCGCTTCCACCCGCGCTGCTACTACCGCGCGGACGAGAACGCGCCGGTCGAGACGTGGCCCGCGCTCCTTGCTGCTGTGACGGATCTCGATGGCACCATCACCGGCGTGCATCGCACATGGCTCGCGCGCGACGGCAGCGGCAAGGCGCCGATCGCGACTCCAAGGCGCGCGATGGGGTGGCTGGTTGGGAATGGCGTGCGTTTCGGGGTCGTGGAGGATGTCGTCGCTGCTGGAGAGGGCATCGAGACGATGCTCGCTCTGCGGTGCGCATTATCCACGCTGCCGTTCATCGCCGCGCTGTCGGCGGGCCATCTTGCTGCGCTGACCCTGCCGAAGGGTCTACACCGACTCTATGTCGTCCAAGACAGCGACCACGCCGGCACTGTCGCTGCCGCAACGCTGACCGAGCGTGCCGAGCGGCAGCGCATTGAGCCGATCCCGCTCCGCCCGCGATCGAGCGACTTCAATGACGATCTTCGCGAAGCCGGCCTTGCGGAGGCCATTGCGCGCCTCCGCGTCCAGCTTTCACCTGAGGATGTGGCGGACCTCCTGGCCTCCGGCACTGCCTGACCTCAGCCACTGCGGTCAGCGGACCGCGCCAACGGTCCTTCGTCCGCTTCGCGCCCATGTCGGTAATCAACTTGCCACGAGCCCCGTCCCGAAACGGGACATCCCGTACTCGCCTGTCGATGGCCGCGATGGCTGGTTAGCGACTGTACAGAGGTTAGCGCCTGTATGTCCGCTCCACCACCTGCAACCGGACGTAGGTGCCATGCTCTGATCACCCCGCACAACAGGATAGCTTCCCGAGCTCCTTGGAGAAACTCAGCGCAGCCAGCTTCAGCGCTTCGACCGTCGTCAGGTAGGGGAAGATCGTCGCCGACAGGTCGGCCACGGTAAGCCCATGCTTGACCGCCAAAACAGCGGTCTGGATGCTGTCCCCAGCCTCCGGCGCCAACATATGCGCGCCCAGGAGGCGCCCGTTCCCCCGCTCCGCCACCAGCTTGATCAGCCCCCGCGTGTCGCGGGCTGCCAACGCCCGGGGCACCTGGTCGAGCGGTACGATCCTGGTCTCGACCTCCAGCCCCGCACGTCGGGCCGCCGCCTCAGTCATGCCGACGCTCGCCACCTGCGGGTCACTGAAGGTCACCTCCGGCATGGCCGTGGCGTCGTAGCGCGGCGCGCTTTCGTCGCCGAGCGCGTTCTCCGCAGCGATCTTGCCGCCGTGGGCCGCCATATAGACATAGAGGTCACGGCCAGTAACGTCGCCCGCCGCGTAGACCCCCGGGCGCATCGTGCGCATCCGGTCGTCGACCTGGACGGCGCCGCGGCTGTCCAGCACCACGCCAGCCTCCTCCAGACCCATCCCAGCTGTATTTGGGGTCCGGCCTGTGGCCACGAGCACGCGCTCGGCGAAGAGCGTCACTGCGGTACCCTCGGTGTCCCGGGCGACGAGCTCGACTCCGCCGTTCCCAGCCCGCCGTATGGCTTCGTAGGACACCCCAGACCGGACCTCGACGCCCTCGGCGCGGAGGTAGTCGGCCAGCGCCGCGCTCACCTCCGGCTCCGCACCGGGCAGCAGCCGGGAACGGCACACGATGGTCACGAGCACACCGAAGCGGGCAAACATCTGGCCGAGCTCGACGCCAATGACGCCGCCGCCGATCACCAGGAGCGAGGCGGGGAGCTCTTCGAGCTCCATCGCCGTCGTGCTGGTGAGCCAGGGGACCGTGTCCAGCCCGGGGATCGCCGGTGCGGCGGGCGACGTCCCGGTCGCGATGATGACCTTCCCAGACCGGTAGGCTGCGTCCCCGACCATGACGGCGCCATCTGGCGTTAGGCGTGCCCGTCCCGGGACGTAGGTGACGTCGGGGTATTGCGGCAGGAGATCGGCGTACTTCGCCTGCCGGAGGCTCGCGACCAACTCGTCCTTCTGCGCGACGAGAGCCTTCCAGTCCTCCAGCCGCGCCGATGCGGTGATCCCGGCGAAACGCGGGGCGGAGCGCGCCTGGTGCAGCGTCTCCGCCGCCCGGATGAGCGCCTTCGACGGCACGCAGCCAATGTTGACGCAGGTGCCGCCAATGGTTCCGTCGCCGACCAGCGTGACTTTCGCGCCAAGCTCCGAAGCGCGGATTGCCGCGGAGAAGCCCGCTGACCCGGTGCCGATCACGACGAGGTCCGGTGTACGCTCGCCTTGGCTCGGCTTGACGCCGCAGCAGTCATGCTGGGCAGGCTGCGGTGCGAAGAAGTTCACGGTGGTTCCTTTGCTTTTCATCGGTCCGGCAGCCTAGGCGGAGCGCCGACGCCGGTAGGCCGCGTAGGCGACGATCCCAAGAAACAGGACCATCGCCGGGATCAGAACGTAGTCGAGGTAGCCAAGCACGGCCGAGAGACCAACGGCGCCGAACAGGACAGCCAAAATTGGGGTGAAGCAGCACAAAGCAGCCACCATGAAGCCAATGATGCCGGTGGCCATGAGCTTGCGGTTTTCCATGTCAGCGGTCCTTGCCCACGCGCCCGGGGGAACCGCCGGGGTCGAGCGCGAGCGCCTCGCGCGTCATCGGTTCGGTGACAAGCGTCCAGTCCGGTATCACCACGCCGGGGCGGAACGCGAAGGCATGGCCGACGGTGCCGATCATCCGTTCGACGATATCCATGGGGCCTCCGGCGGCTTCGTGGGCTGCCCTACTGCACCGCTCGCGAGGGGAATCCGGCGTTGGTCGTCGCCTGCACCAGGGCCGCGATGTTGGTCGTGGTAGTGTCAAACGTGACCGTCGCAGTGGCCGTCCCGGAGTGTTCAGCGACGGTCACCCGGCTCACGCCGGGCATACGGGTGAGGGTCCGCCTCACGATGGGCGCGCAGGTAACGCAGGAGATGTTCTGCACTTCGAGGGTTGCCGTCTGTTCGGCGGCGAAGGCCGTGGCGCCGGTGGCCAGGACGAGTCCCAGGGCGGCGGCAAGGCGGGTGATCAACTTCATGTCTGGCTTCCTTTTCAAAACGGTTACAGGACGATTGACGCGGCGTATGGGAAGGCGAGGGCTGCCACGACAAGGGCGGCCGCGCTCCAGAGGGCGACCTTGGCGATCCGATCGGAGGCCGGTCGGGCGCAGTACGAGCCATCGGCGCAGGCCGCGGCTTTGGGCTTGCGGTAGACCGCGAAGAACCCGGCTACGAGGCAGGCCAGGGCGAGGGCCATGAAGACCGGCTGATAGGGCGCCAGGACCGTCAGGTTGCCGATCCATGCGCCGCTGACGCCGACGAGGAACAGGCCGAGGGGTAGGAGGCAGCAGCTCGACGCGCCGAGGGCGGCCAGCAACCCCACCATGGCCAGCAACGCCTTGGGCGAGCCACTTCCATCCGCCGTTGGCTCCCCCGTGTCACCTGGGGCAAGGACATTCCGTTTCGCTTGGTCGCTCATCGCCGCCTGGCCCTTCTCCGTCATCTCGACCAAGATGGGACCTGTAGTAACTACAGGTTCAAGGGGGAATCTACGCCCTCTGGGAGATGGCGATGGACGGCAGGCAGCAGGGCATTTCGATCGGCGACCTGTCCATGCGGACGGAGGTCAACATTGAGACCATCCGGTACTACGAGAAGATTGGCCTGCTGCCCGCCCCGGGGCGGACGGAAGGGCGGCACCGGGTGTACGGGCCCGCACATGTCGCGCGGCTCACCTTTGTGCGGAGGAGCCGCGAGCTGGGCTTTAGCCTTGAGGAGATCCGTAGCCTCCTGAGACTTGTCGACGGCGGCCACAGCTCGTGCTCGGACGTGCAGATCGTGACGCTCAAGCATCTCGAGGATGTGCGAAAGAAGATCGGCGACCTCCAGCGGCTGGAGCGGACCCACAGCGAGGTCGCGTCACGCTGCCAGGGCGGGTCGGTTCCGGATTGTCCCATCGTCGAGGCTCTGTACGCGCCCGCGCAGGGCGCCGAGGCGTGATCGCTCCTGCAGGTCTCGGGAAAGTGCCTGCAAGCTGTGGTTCCTACAGGTCCCAGGGTCCACCCCGGGTGTTCGCGTGCGTCGCACCCCGACACAGGAGGAGGAGAGGCCCATGACCGAAGCGGAGGCCCAGGCCCAGGGATTACGGGTGCGGGTAAGCTCAGAAAAGGTTCCGTAGTGGCATACCGCCCGGCGCTTGGCTGAACGCGTCTATGGCTTCAAGACGCTCGTCGAGGAGGACACGGGGCGCATCCCGGGCGCCCACCGCGTGGGGCCGCACGCGGACGAAGTGATAAACCTCTTCGGGCTCGCGATCCGGCACGGCCTGACGGCCGCCGACCTGAAGGGAACGAGGTTTGCCTATCCGACCGGCGCCTCGGACATCGGCTCCAGGATCTAAACGCGTCCCGAGATTGCTGATCGCGGGCCAACGCAATGAGCGAGCTGCCCACTCTCCCCTCATCTCTTTCAGCATCGCCGAACGGCACGATGTCTGCTTTCGAAGGGCGGCGGTACGCTGGCCGTTCGAATAGGCCGCGAAGGGGCAGTCTTGTGATTCCCGGACGGTGGCAGCCAAGGCCCCAGAAGGCAGGGTCGAAGCCGACAGCCAAGGGTAAGCCGACCACGTGTCGGCTTTCTCGTATCAGCCGCCCAAGAACGGACATGCCGCTTCCGGCCAGCTGCGGTCGACGCCGGCAGTTGGTCACACGCGTTCGGCACGCCGAGCCAGTGCTCGTCGCAGGCCACTGCGCCCACGACCTTCGTTTGCGCGATCGGGCCGGAGGCGGGCCCTCCCGGCAACGCCGGCGCGCGGCTTTCTTCCCCGCGGCCCTGACGGGCCGCTTCCTCGCGAGGCAAGAAAGCCGCGCGCCGCCGTCCTCCGCTGCGCTGCGGCCCTCCGGCTTCGCCT
>VFQP010000412.1_pt1 | contig 88392 bp, 81 predicted proteins | sample 3512351 | NCBI WGS metagenome assembly VFQP01 (sample SAMN10412372, study PRJNA504923) | tailings metagenome | isolation source: Relicate 1 Philex TSF1 revegetated site | place: Philippines: Tuba, Benguet | collected 2017-08-29
AGGCCATCAGCCCTTCCATCGCCAGCGGCGCCCCGAACACGTCGCCGACATAGTGACTGTAATAGCTCCAGTTCATGCCGAACTGGAATTCCATCACCACGCCGGTGGCGACGCCCATGGCGAAGTTGATGCCGAACAGCACGCCCCAGAACAGCGTCGCCTTGCGCCAGACGACCCGTCCGGTCATCACGTAGACGCTTTCCATGATGGCCATCACGAAGGACAGGCCCAGCGTCAGGGGCACGAACAGGAAGTGGTACATCGCTGTCGCGGCGAACTGGATGCGCGACAGATCGACGACGATGGGATCGACCATGGGGATGCCTCGTGTTGTCCGGCCAAGATCCGCAATGACCAGCCGGCATGCTTGCCGCAGTAGCTGCATTCGCGTCGCCTCGCCTTGATCCAGATCAAGGCAATGCCGCATGACTATAAGCCAAGTTGGCAGACCTTCTCCACATGGCAGGCCGATGGACGACAAGGCAAAAATCGCTGCACAGGGGCGCTGGCTGAACCGGCTGGCCATGGCCGATCGGCCGTTGCTTGCCGCGGTACTGGGCCTGCCCTTGCTGGCCGGCGCCCTGCTGGTGGCGCAGGCGCTGGTGCTGGCCTCGTTGCTGCACCGCGCCATCGTCGAAGGCGCCGCCGTCGCGGCACTGTGGCCCGATGTGCTGCTGCTCGCCGCCATCCTGCTGATTCGCATCGGGCTCGGCGCGTTCGGCGAAGTGGCGGCCGTCGGGTTCGGCGAGGCGATCAAGCGGCGGCTGCGCGCCACGCTGGTCGGCGAACTGCTGGGGCGCCCGCCGGTATGGACGGGCTCGAAAAGCTCGGGCGGCCTGTCGAGCACGGTGCTTGAGCAGGTCGAGGCGCTGGATGGCTACTTCACCCGTTACCTGCCCGCCATGGTGCAGGCCGCCATCCTGCCCATCGCCTTTGCCGCGATCGCCTTTTCGGTCGACTGGATCGTAGGGTTGCTGTTCCTGATCTCGGCGCCGCTGATTCCGGTGTTCATGGCGCTGGTCGGCTGGGGCGCCGAGGCGGCAAGCCGCTCGCAGGCCGCCGCGCTGAACCGTCTCAGCGGCCGCTTTGCCGATCGCTTGCGCGGCCTCGTGACGCTGAAACTGTTCGGCCAGGACGAAGCCGAGACGGCGCGCGTCCGGCTCGCCTCGGAAGAGCTGCGGGTCCGCACCATGCGGGTGATGCGCATCGCCTTTCTCAGTTCGGCCGTGCTCGAGTTCTTCGCCGCGCTCGGCGTCGCCGGCGTGGCGCTCTATGTCGGCCTCACTTTCCTCGATCTGGTCAATGTCCGCGGCACCGAACTGACGCTGGCCGCCGGCATGTTCTGCCTGCTGATGGCGCCCGAGGTCTACCAGCCGCTGCGCCTGCTTGCCGCGCATTATCACGATCGCGCCTCGGCCAAGGCGGCGGTGGCCGCGATCGAACAGGAACTCGACGCCTTGCCGATGGCCGCAACGCCACCGACCCGACCGGCCGGCGCGACCGTTGCGGCGGGACCGGCTCTCGTCGAACTGCGCGGCGTGGTGCTCCACGACCCGGCCGGGCGCCCGGTCGTCGATGCCCTCGATCTGCTGCTCGAGCCCGGTGCGCAGCTGGCCATCCTGGGCGCCAGCGGCATCGGCAAGTCGACCGTGCTGGAGGCGATCGCGGGGTTGCGGGCATTTGCCGGCGAGATCCGCCTCGATGGCCGCCTGCTGGGCGAAATCGCCGAACCCGATCTGCGCGATCGGCTCGCCATGCTGGGGCAGCGGCCGCGACTATTTGCCGGCAGCATCGCCGACAACATCCGGCTCGGCCGTCGCGATGCCGACCATGCCGCCGTGCGGCGCGCGGCCCAGCAGGCCCGTGTCGTCGATTTCGCCGACGCACTGCCGCAGGGCCTCGCGACGCAATTGGGAGAGGATGGGCTCGGCCTCTCGGGGGGAGAGATCCAGCGCATCGCGCTGGCCCGCATCTATCTGCGCAACCCCGGCCTGGTGCTGCTGGACGAGCCGACTGCACATCTCGACAGCGCCACCGAAGCGCTGGTGCTCGACGGCCTCGCCGAGTTCGCGAGGGGGCGTACGCTGCTTGTCGCCACCCATTCCCATGCCGTGGCCGCCCGTATGGACAAGGTGCTCCGCATCGCCGGCCGCAAGCTGTTGCCCGCGCCCAAGCCGGCGCTGGTTCGGAACGTGGGGGCCGCATGAAAGCCATTCTCGCCTTTGCCCCGCTGTTTGCCCGATTGAAGGGCGCCATGCTGCTGACCCTGCTGCTCTCGCTGGTGACGCTGGCGGCCGGCATCGGGCTGCTCGGGCTGTCCGGCTGGTTCCTCACCGCCGCGGCGCTCAGCACGCTCGGTTCGGTCTTCAACATCTTCGCGCCGTCGGCTGGGGTGCGCGGCCTCTCCTTCATCCGCATCCTGGCTCGCTATGGCGAAAAGCTGAGCGGCCACGACATGACGCTGCGGCTGCTTTCTGATCTCAGGGCCTGGCTGTTCGCCCGGCTGTTTCCGCTGGTGCCGCTGGCGCGCCGCTTCGGTCGTGGCGACCTGGTGAGCCGGCTGCTCGCCGATGTCGAAGCGCTCGACACGCTGTTCCTCGTGGCGCTCGGGCCGATCAGCACCGCGGTGCTGGCCGGCGCGGCGATGACCGTGGTGCTGGCGCTGCTGCTGCCCGGTGCAGCAGCGATCTACGCGGTGCTGTTCTTTTCGGCCGTGCTGCTGGTGCCGGTGGGGCTGGTGCTGGCATCGCGTCGCGCCGGGGCCGAGGTGGTCGCGGCCGGTGCGGCGCTGCGGCAGGCGGTGCTCGACGGTATCGACGGACATCAGGATCTGGTGCTGTTTGGGGCCCGCGACGCCGCCGTCGCCAGCTCCGATACCGCCGCACGGCGCCTGTCGGCAGCCCGCCGCCGCCTCGGCCGCAATGCCGCATTGGCGGGCGCCTTGGTGCAGATACTGGCGGGTGGGGCGCTGGTCGGCGCGCTGCTGGTGGGTTTCGTGGCGCTGGAGGCGCAGCAGATCGACGGGCCGCTGCTGGCCGGGCTGCTGCTGGCCATCATTGCCAGCTTCGAGGCCTCGGCCATGCTGGTGCGGAGCGCCACCCGGCTTGCCGGCGCTGCCGCCGCCGCCGACCGGCTGCAGGCCATCGCGACCAGCGCCCCCGGCATCGCCGAGCCGGCTTCGGCGCTGCCGGTCCCACCGGGTGGCGAGATCCGCCTCGAGGCCGTGCGCTTCGGCTACGACGATCCGGCGCACCCGGTCATCGATGCGCTGAGCCTCGCCATCCGCAGCGGCGAGTGCGTGGCCATCATCGGGCCGAGCGGTGCCGGCAAGTCGACCATCGCGCAATTGCTGCTGCGGCTCGTCGACCCCGATGCCGGTGTGGTGCGGCTCAACGGCGCCGACCTGCGCGATGTGGCCGGCGCCGAGTTGCGCCGCCGCATCGCCCTGATGACCCAGGATGCGCCGGTGTTTCTCGACACCGTGCGCGCCAATCTGCGCATCGGCCGTGATGGCGCCGACGACGCCGCCCTGTGGCAGGTGCTCGAGGCCGTGCAACTGGCCGACTTCGTCAAAGCGCTGCCGGGGCAGCTAGATGCCGTCGTCGGCGAGGCCGGACGCACCCTCTCGGCCGGGCAGGCGCGGCGCATCTGCCTCGCGCGTACCCTTTTGTCCCAGGCGGACGTGATCGTTTTCGACGAGCCGACCAGCGGCCTCGACTTCGACGCCGAGTCGGCCTTCCTCGCCGAACTGCCGGCGCTGACCCGCGGCCGGACCGCCATCGTCATCACCCACGCGGTTGTCCCGGCGAGCTTCGACCGGGTGCTCGAGCTCCGAGCCGGCCGCATTGCCGAGCGCGCCCATGTCCCGGCCTGATCCGGCCACCGTTCATCAGGTCGCCCTCGATCATCAGGCGCTGCTGCTGCTCTGCGACCTGCTGGAAAGCATCGCCGACCGTTTGCCGCATGACCTCGATCGCGCCGAGTGCCTGATCCTCGGGCGCGCCCTGGCGCCGATGCTGCATCGCATCCGCCAGCACGAGGAACAGGTGCTGTTTCCGGCGCTGCTCGGCTGGGGTGCCGTGCTGCCCGATATCGTCGAAACCATCGACCGGCTGCGCCTCGAGCACCAGGTCGATGGCTGCTACGCCGAAGATGTCGAGGACATGCTGCGCTCCTACGGCGAGAGCCGGCCGAACCTCGCGCCCGACGCCGCCGGCTTCATGCTGCGGGGCTTTTTCGAAAGCCTGCGCCGGCACGTGGCGTTCGAGCGCCAGCTGCTGGTGCCGTTGTTCGAGCTGACGGCAGAGGGGCGTCGCGGGGAGCGGTCGTAGCCGACCGGAGTCAGCCGCAGAGCGCTTGCAGGGCGTTGAGGTCGGGGACCTCGACGCTGCGGTTATTGGTGATGCTGATGGTGCCCGATTGGCGCAGCTTGGTCAGCTGCCGCGACACCGTCTCGATGGTCAGCCCGAGAAAGTCGGCGATGTCGGAGCGGCTGAGCGGCAGCTCGAAGCTGATATGGCCGTTCACCTCGGCGGCAGGGTCGGCATGCATGGCGATGAGATAGAGAAAGCTCGCGACCTTTTCCTGCGCCGTCTTCCGGCCCAGCGTCACCATCCACTCGCGCGCTTCATCCAGCTCGCGTAGCGTCTGCTGCATCAGGCGGTGTTCCAGCGCCGGCGTGGTGGCGATCATCCGTTCGAGCGCCGGCACCGGGATCACGCACAGGTCCACCGTGGAGGCGGCCTCGGCGGTGAGCACGCTTTCGCGCCCGAACAGCCGGCCGAGGAAATCCGGCGCGAACTGCAGCCCGACCAGCTGCTGGCGGCCGTCTTCGAGCACTTTGCTGAGCTTGACCACGCCGCGCATCACATTGGCGTAGGAGCGGATTTCGGTGCTGTCGCCGATCAGCTCGTCGCCATGTTCGTGGCGCACCTTGTGGGTGTGGCGCGCCAGCTCGACCAGCTCATCGGGCTTGAGAACGCCGCACATGCCTCGGTGGCGCGCCTCGCAGCTGCGGCACAGCACGGGGGTCTCGGAGTTGTGGATGTCCAGACGCTCGCCCATCGCCCAAGAGCCATACACGCTCTGGCGCGGTGGTGCATGGTGAGGTTTGTCGCACGCGGCATTCAGTCCCGGGGGGCGGGGCGCGGCGTATCCCGCGTGTACCACAGCACCCAGGCCAGCGTGCTCATCAGCACACAGAAGGCGATGACCACGGCGGTGACGACGATGACGGCTTCTGGGGGCATGTCGGTGCTCTCTGCTTTGACGGCAGCGAGAGCACCACGAGCCAACACGCGACGCTTTGATCCAGATCAAAAGCGTCGCGTTTTCAGTGGTTTGGCCGAGACGAGTGCGGCGTGCGTGGCAGCCTAGCGCGCGAACGGCACCGAGGCGGTCAGCACCTGGCCCGAATTGTTGAACTCGACCTCGAAATCGACGGTGATGGCGTTGTTCTGCAACAGGATGCGCGAACCGATCCGCACGTCGTTGCCACCGCGATCCTTCTGCTTTTCGCGCAGGTCGAAATTGATCGTGTCGCCCTTGATCTGGCCGACCGCCACGCCGGTAAAGCCGGCGTTGGAGCTCATTGCCGCCTGATAGCGCTGCGCTTTGTCGTCGTAGGCGATGGTGCCGCTGACCGACAGGTTCATGTCGATCAGGGTGCAGCGACCGGCGTAATTGATCTTGTTGAGGTTCCCTTTCGAGATCCCGAGCCGGCAGCGGAACGGCTCCGGCTTCTGCCCCCCAACCAGTGAGCCCGACCCTTTCCAGTCACCGACATACGAGTTCAGGACACTGACGGGGTCGGCAAAAGCCGGCGTCGCCAGTCCCGACAGCGTCATGGCGGCTACGGCCATAGCGGCCTGCAAGTGCTGTCTCATGTCTCCAACGCCCTCCAGCGGCGCCACGCGTTCATCAACGCAGAAATCGGTAATCGAGCGGGTATACCGCCCGGTTCCATTTTGACTTGCCCGCCCGGCGATGCCAGAGATCATGCCGCAGAGCAAAAAAAGCAAGCTCGGCCCGCACATTCTTTTGGTTCGTGGTTCATCGCAAGTCTCAAATGGCCCTCAGTCAAGACCAAGCCCCTGGCATGCGCAATCCGGCAACACAGCCGGTGGTCGACGCCACAGGCGTTACCTACACTCTTGAGGTCGCTTCACAGCCTCTTCACATCCTCAGGAACGTGTCATTGCGGGTCGAAGCGTCGGAGGTGGCGGCGATCGTCGGCCCGTCCGGCAGCGGCAAGACCTCGTTGCTGATGCTGCTCGCCGGGCTGGAGCGCGCGACCTCCGGCACCGTCATCGTTGCCGGACAGGACCTGTCGGGGCTGAGCGAGGATGACCTCGCGGTGTTCCGCCGCCACAACCTCGGCATCGTGTTCCAGAGCTTTCACCTGATCCCCTCGCTGACGGCGCTCGACAATGTCGGCCTGGCGCTGGAGATCGCCTCGCCCGACCTGTCGCTGGCGCAAACGCGCGAGGCCGCCGCCGCGGCGCTCGAAGCCGTCGGGCTGGGCAGCCGGCTGGACCATCGCCCGGCCGCCCTGTCGGGTGGCGAACAGCAGCGCGTCGGCCTGGCGCGTGCCATGATCGCCAAGCCCCGGCTGCTGCTCGCCGATGAGCCGACCGGCAACCTCGATCAGGAGACCGGCGCGGTGGTGGTCGAGCTGATGTTCGAGCTGGCCCGCAAGCAGGGCACCGCGGTGGTGCTGATCACCCACGACCCGTCGCTGGCGGCGCGAGCCGACCGTGTGTTCACCATGACATCGGGCGAACTGGTCGAAACCCGTTCGGTGACGGCCTGATGCGTGCCGTGCTTGCGGCGATCCGCATCGGCCTGCTCGACATGCGCGGCGATCTTCGCCGCTTCGGCCTGCTCATCATCTGCCTCGCCGTCGGCACCGCGCTGATCTCGGGCGTCAGCTCGGTGGGCGCCAGTATTCGCCAGGCCGTCCAGGACAACGCCGCCGTGCTGATGGGAGGCGATGTCGAACTGTCGCGCGCCGACCGGCAGGCGACCGCCGAGGAGCTGGCGCTGATCTCGCGCTTTGGCCGCGTCTCCTATGTCGTCGACACCAATGTGCGGGCCGAGGTGGGCGCCAACAGCGCCTTCGTCGACCTGATCTCGGTGGGCGATACCTACCCGCTGCTCGGTGCGGTCGGCAGCCCGCAGCTGCCGGCGGGCGAGACCCCCTTCGGCTTCCTGTCATATCGCGACGGCCGGTTCGGCGCGCTGGTCAACCCGCTGATGCTCGATCAGCTCGGCATCAAGGTCGGCGACACGCTCGAGATCGCCGGCACCGAGTTCGAGGCGCGCGGTGCGCTCACCAGCCTGCCCGACGCCGCCGTCAGGGGCTTCCGCCTTGGCCTGCCTGCGGTGATCACCACCGAAGCGCTCGCCGTATTGTCCGACCGCACGTCGCCGCTCCCCGGCCTCGGCACCTTCTTTCGCTACAAGGTGGTGCTGGCCGAGGGCGATGCCGACACCGGCAAGGCGGCGCTCGAGGCCGCGCTGGCCGACCCCAGCTGGACCGTGCGCTCGGCGCGCGAAGGGCTGGGGCCGATGGTGCGCTACTACGACCTGTTCATGCGTTTCCTGGTGATCGTCGGGCTCGCTTCGCTGTTGATCGGCGGGGTCAGTGTCTGGACCAGCATTTCGGCCTATGTGGCCGAGCGCGCCAATGTCATCGCCGTGCTGCGCAGCATGGGCGCCGGCCGGGCCCGCATCTTCGTGCACTTCTTCTCGCAGATCGCGGCGCTGGCGACGATCGGCGTCGGTATCGGGCTGGTCATCGGCGCCGGCACCGCGCTGCTGGCGCTGCCGGTCATCGGCCGGGCAGTGGGCGTCGAGCTGGCGCCGATGCTGCATGTGCAGCCGCTGCTGGTGGCCGCCGGCGTCGGCTTCCTCATCGCCTTCGCTTTCTCCTACCTGCCGCTGCAGCAGGCCCAGACCATCAGCCCGGTGACGCTGTTCCGCTCCAAGGGGCTCGCCGCGCCGCCGATCGACTGGGGCGCGCTGCTGTTTTCGTCGCGCATCGTGCCGCTGGTGCTGGCGGCGGCGCTGTTCCTGTGGCTCGCCGTCATCATGACCGGCGACACCATGCTGGTGGCGGCGTTCTCCATCGTCAGCGTGCTGTCGGTGGTGCTGTTCCAGTTCGGCATCTTCCTCGCCCGCCGCGCCCTCAGGCGCGCCCCCGAGCCCGGCAACCGCGTGTTGCGCTATGCGCTGCGCAACATTTCCAGCCCCGGCTCCAACGCCGCTTCGGTCGTGGTTTCCGTGGGGCTGGCGCTCGCCATGCTGGTGGTGGTGCTGGTGCTGCAGGTCAACCTGCGCAACGAGTATCTGGGCGCCTCGGTATTCGACGCCCCGACGCTGGTCGCCTCCGACCTGTTTCCCGACGAGGTGGCCTCGCTCCAGGCGATGAAGGATCAGGGCGGCGACGTGACGGCCTTTGCCGCGACGCCCATGCTGCGCGGCGCCATCAGCGCGCTCAACAGCACTCCGGTCGAGCAGTTGCAGCCGCGCGGACCCGAAGCATCGTTCTTTCTTTCCGGAGAAATCCCGCTGACCTACCGGCTGCTGCTGCCGGCCACCTCCAAGCTCGTCGCCGGTCAGTGGTGGCCCGCCGACTATCAGGGCCCGCCGCTGGTGTCGCTGCACCAGAGTCTCAGGTCGGGGCTCGGCATCAATATCGGCGACAAGCTGTCCTTCGTCATTTTCGGCGACACCATCACCGCCGAGGTCGCCAATTTCCGCGATTATTCCTGGCAGGGCGGCATCGATTTCCTCGCGACCTTCTCGCCCGGCGTGCTCGAGTCCTATCCTTCCACGCTGCTCGGGGCGGTCACCGCCGCCGCCGGGCGCGAGGAGGCGGTGGAGCGCGACCTCGCCACCGCGCTGCCCGACGTGCGCTTCATCGCCATTGGCGCAACGCTCGAGCAGATCACCCAGGCGCTCAGCCAGCTGTCGCTGGCCGCCTCGCTGGTCGGCGGGCTTGCGGTTGGCAACGGCCTGCTGGTGCTGATCGGCAGCCTCGCCACCGGCCGCCGGCAGCGCCAGGCCGATGCGGTGATCAACAAGGTGCTGGGGGCCAAGCGTTTCGACGTGCTGTCGGTCTCGGTGCTGCACTATGTGCTGCTGGCCGGGTTTGCCGCCGTGCTGGCGACGCCGCTCGGCATCGGCCTGGCGTGGATCCTGACCATGGTGCTGCTCGATGTCGAGTTCGCGCTCGATGCCTCGACGCTGGCGGCGGTCGATCTGGGCGCCATCGTCATCACCGGCCTGCTCGGTGCGGCCACCATTTTCGGGGTGCTGTCGCGGCGCTCCGCCGGGTTCCTGCGCGAGCCGTAAGGCTACAGCCATTGTCGCCGTGATGCCCGGTGCTTGCGCCCCGCCCCTTGAGGGGGAGGGCGCAGAGACCTCAGGCCGCCACCGGCTGCCCCGGTGCCTGGTCTTCGTCGACATCCTTCTTCGCCGCCGGGAAGGCGAGGGCGAGGGCCGCCGCGGCAAGGCCGATGCCGGCCGAAGCGATGTAGAGCCAGTGATAGGTGCCGAATGTATCGTAGAGCCAGCCGCCGCCGACCGGGCCGAAGGCCATGCCGATGCTCGAGGTCATCGCCATGCCGCCCAGCACCGTGCCCATCACCCTGGGGCTGAAATAGTCGCGCGCCAGCACCGAGTAGAGCGGCATCACCCCGCCATAGGCGAGCCCGAGCACTGCTGCCAGCAGGTAGAACTGCGGCAGTTCGCTCACATAGATGTAGACGTAGATGCCCACCGCCTGCAGCGCCAGCCCGGCGACGATCACCCGCCTGACCCCGAGCCGGTCGGCGAGGACGCCGAAGATCACCCGGCCGAACAGCCCGGCAAGACCCTCGACGCTGTAGATGCTCGCCGCCGCCAGCGCCGAGGCGCCGCAGATCATGGCGTAGCTTACCGTGTGGAAGATCGGGCCGGAATGGGCGGCGCAGCACAGGAAGAACACCGTGGCCAAGACGATGAACTGCGGCGTGCGCAGCGCCGACCAGCCGGACGACGCCTGGCGTGGCGTGGCTTGGCTTGCCGCGGCCGGCGCCGCCTCGACCACCGTGGGTGCGCGCCGGATCAGCAGCGCCGCCGGAATGATCACCACCAGCGCGCCGATGGCGATGCTCAGCATGGCGCTGCGCCAGCCGTAGGTCTGGATCAGCAGGCTGGCGAACGGCGTGATCACCATCGGCGCGATGCCACCGCCGATCGACACCAGCGACACCGCGAGGCTGCGGTTCTTGTCGAACCAGCCCAGCGTCGCCGAAATGATCGGTGCGAAGAACGCGCCGCCGGCCGCGCCCACCAGCCCGCCATAGGCAAACTGGAACATCAGGATGTCGCTGGCCTGGCTGCCGAGGATCAGGCCGGCGCCGAGCAGCACCGAGGCGATCAGCACCACCGGCCGCGCTCCGATGCGGTCGCTGAGCGTGCCCCAGGCGAAGCCGGCAATGCCCATGACGATGAAGCCCACGGTCATGGCCGCCGAGATGCCGGCGCGCGACCAGCCGGTCTCTTCCGCCATCGGCTGCAGGTAGACCGGCAGGGCGAACATGGCGCCCATCGCCACACAGGTGATCAGCGCCCCGGCGGCGACCACGACCCAACCATAGTGCTTACTCATGTTCCGTCCCTCGGATGTCCTGCCTTCTAGACGAGCGGTGACGGCGACATTCGACAGCGCGACGCAAAAATACCCGCTGCGACACCATCGCCATACCACTTGCAAGTTGCAAGTTGTATACCCAGCTCCAAACTGCTTGTAAACTGCAAGCAGAACATCAGCTCAGTTTCAGGAGCCCTGCCAGTGGATCGCCGATCCGGATGCCCCATCAACCTGTCGGTCGAAGTGCTCGGTGATCGCTGGAGCCTCGTGGTGTTGCGCGACATCATGTTCGGCAATTTCCGCACCTATGGCGAGCTGCACGGCAACTCGCTCGAGGGCATCGCCACCAACATCCTCGCCAGCCGGCTGAAGCGGCTGATGGAGGAGGGGCTGGTGACCGCCGCTGCCGACCCGGCGCACAAGCAGCGCACCATCTACAACCTGACCGAAATGGCGATCGCCCTGGTGCCGGTGATGGCGCAACTGGGGGCCTGGGGCGCCCGGTTTCTGCCGGCCACCCCGCAGCTCTCAGCGCGCGCCAGGGCGCTGGCCGAGGGTGGGCCTGAGATGTGGGAGGCCTTCATGGCCGAGCTTCGCCATCTGCATCTCGGCGCTTCGCCGCCGCGGCGCTCGGTGCTGGCCGAGCTCGATGCGGCATACCAGGCAGCCGCTCAGAACCCGTAATTGACCCCGAGCCTGACGATGTGCAGGTCCTGCTTCGCCTCGAGGCTGCCGCCGGCATAGTCGAGTTCGGAACCGAGCGCGACGAAGTCGTATTCGATCCCGGCCGTGGCGTTCTCGCTGAAGGCGAACTCGGTGCCCAGCCCCACCGTCCACCCGGTGGCGACGGCATCGGCGGAGCTCGGCGGCGGCGCCGGCAATGGAGCCGTGGGGGTGAGGGTCGAGCGCACCCCGCCGGCGGCAAGCCCGCCCTTGGCATAGAGCAGCAGCGTATCGGCGGCATAGCCGACGCGGCCGGTGACGGTGCCCAGCCAATCGACGTCGTAGCTGTAGTCGAGGCTGTTGAGGCCGTCGCTCGCCGAACCGTTGCCGCCGATCCAGGTCTTGGCGAGGTCCGCCTCGGCGCCGAACACCAGCACCCCTGCCTGGGCGTTGAAGCCGGCCCGCACGCCGGCGAGCCAGCCGTCGGCGGCCAGGTCGAGCGGATCGGCGAGGCCGCTGGGTTCGCTCAGCGTGACTTCGCTGTTGCCGCCGCCGCCGAACAGGCCAGCATAGGCGCCGGACCAGTCATAATCGGCCGCCGCGGCGATCGCTTCGGGATCATCGACGATCAGGTCGGCTGCCGTCGCAGCCCCGCCCGCGAGGCTCGCAACGGCGAGGAGAAGCAGCGCAGAAATTCGCATGGTGTGGCCCCCATCAGTTCGCGCCAGGCCAAACTACGGGTAACTGCGTGATGTGGGCGTCATGCGTGGGGGATGGGCAGAGATCACTGACTCTGGAGAGGAGTTCGGAGCTTTGCGCCCTTGGCCGCCCCCCTCCCATCCTCCTCCTTGATGGAGGAGGCTGGGAGGGGGTGAGGCTACAGGCCGGTGCGCTTGGGGCCGGCCGAGGGCCTCAAGCCCCGGTAACCCGCCAGATCACGTCGCCGACGTCGTCGGCCATCAGCACTGCGCCATCCCTCGCGATCACCACGCCGACCGGGCGGCCATAGGAGTCCTTCTCGTCGGGCGACAGGAACCCGGTGAGGATTTCGCGCGGCAGCCCTTCGGGCTTGCCGTTGGCGAACGAGACGAAGGCGAGCTTGTAGCCCGACAGCGTCGAGCGGTTCCACGAGCCGTGCTGGCCGATGGCCATGCCGTCGCCGAAGCCGGGGAGGGTCCCCTCCGGCAGCCAGCAGAGCCCCAGCGATGCGGTGTGGCCGCCCAGCGCGAAATCCGGTGCAATGGCGGTCGCGACCTTGGCCGGATCCTGCGGCACCCGGTCGTCGACGATCTTGCCCCAATACGAATAGGGCCAGCCGTAAAAGCCGCCATCCTTGACCGAGGTCAGGTAATCGGGCGGCGTCTCGTCGCCGATCCCGTCGCGCTCGTTGACCACGGTGTAGAGCTCGCCGGTGGTCGGTTCGAACGCCAGGCCCACCGGGTTGCGCAACCCGCCGGCGAAGATGCGGCTCTTGCCGGTCGCGAGATCGAGCTCGAAAATGCAGGCGCGTCCCTCTTCGGCCGCCATGCCGGAATCGCCGATATTGCTGAGCGAGCCGACCCCGACATAGAGCTTGCTCTGGTCCTTGCTGGCGATCAGGCTCCGCGTCCAGTGGCCGCCCGGCTTGGTCGACATCAGCTTCTTGCCGCTCGCGGTGATCCGCGTCTCGCCGACCTTGAACGGGTAGGCATAGACCCCATCGGTGTTGCCGACATAAAGCGTCTCGCCGATCAACTGCATGCCGAATGGCTGGTTGAGCCCCTCGAGCAGCGTGTGCTGCTGCTCGGCGACGCCATCGCCATCGGCATCGCGCAGCAGCGTGATGCGGTTGGGGCTCTGGCCGACGGCGGCGGCGCGCCGCATGGTGGTGAAGATCGCATAGTCGAACGGCGTCTTGATGCCGCCCGGCGTGCTCAGCGCCTCGGCCACCAGCACGTCGCCATTGGGCAGCACGTGCATCCAGCGCGGGTGCTTGAGGCCCCTGGCAAAGGCGTTCACCTTGAGACCCGCTGCCGCGGTCGGCTTGTGATCGCCGGACCAGCCGCGCGCCGTCGGCATCTTCAGCGTCGGGATGGCCTGCGGCCGCGCCTCGGGGATGTCGGGAGTGCTGCCGTAGATCGGGTTGCGCTTCGGCTCGTTGAAGCTGCGCGCCAGGATCGCCCCGGCCCCGACCCAGGCAACCACGCGGGCATAGATATCGGCAAAGTTCATGCTGTCCCTCTGAATATCGGAGCGACACGCCGGGCGCGCCACCATACCAGCCGCATTACTTGCCCCCGGCACGGAACGCAACGCCGGAGTGCGGCCGCGGCACGCCGGCTCAGGCTTTGGCCAGCCGTTTCAGGAAGCGGCGCCGCTGCCGATAGAACCAGTAGACGTCCCGCCAGTGCAGCCAGAGCTCGACATTGGGCGGCGACAGGAACCAGCTCCACACGGTGACCGGCCGTCGCCAGTCGGGGCCATAGCAATGCGCCAGGTAGGCCTCGGCCGCCGCCGGAACCGGCAGCTCCAGCCCGCCATGGCGCCGGCGGACGATTTCGACCGGCGGGTGGGTCGCGCACAGCACCGAATAATCGCCGGCCCGGGACAGGTCGGTCCACCATCTGCCGGCCTGCCGGACGAAGAACAGTTCGACGAGGATCGCCCCCCGCTCGAACTTCTGCTTGGTGACACCCTGGGCGTCGCGCTCTTCGCAGTTGGCCAAAAAGCCGCGCGCCGTCATTGCGGTGGCAATGCCGGCGGCGTCGGCGCCGCTGCTCACCGCCAGGTCGATGTCGTCGTCATGAGGCAGCAGCCGGCCTTCCCGCACCATCCCCAGCAGCGTGCCATACGTCACCCAGGGGCGCGCACCGGCCTCTTCAAGCGCCTCGATCGCCAGCGTCAGCGCCTCCAGTGCTGCTTCCGGCACTTCGCCCAGCGCACGCCGTGGCACCCACGGCGTGTCGATGGTGCGAATGATGGCCGGCCGACCGAAGCGGAGGCGCATTTGGGGGCCTTATTCGAGACCCGCCGCCTTGAGGTCGGCCCACAGGTTGTCCTGCGGCACATAGCCGATCCACTGGCGCGCCTCTTCGAGGTCCCAGGCCATGCCGGTATTGTTCGACATGCCGGAGACGACGATTGCCGGCCCCGGCCATTTGCTGGCATCGGCGCGCAGCGCCGCCACCATCAGCCGGTTATGGTCGCCGTTCGACAGCCACATGTTGCGGTACCACAGCGCATTGCGCTTGATCACCGCCTCGTCGGTCTCGCCGCGGTCGCCACCGCCGCTGCCGGCAATGGTGCGCGCCAGGTTCTCGCCGCGCTGGCACCAGCCGATGCGGGTCGAGACGGCGGTGATCCGGCCATTGGTGGCCGCCGCCCGGGCGGCGCAGACGCGCTCGCCCAGCGCCTTGGTGGCGCCATAGGCCGAGCCCCACTTGTAGCCGTCGTCATAGTAGCGGGTGCCGCTGATCTGCGGCGTCGACATCCTCAGCTTGCCGTCGGCCGGCAGCGGCGCGTCCTTGTAGCCGCCCATGGCGTGGTTGGACGAGGCGAAGATGAACCGGCAGGGTTTCGTGCCGCCGCCCGCCTGCTCGAGCAGGTTCGCCGTCATGTCGAACGAGGCCGCCGATTCGGCCCAGCTCGAATTGGGCGCCGGGTTGGCCGAGGCGTAGTGGACGATGCCGTCGGCGGCCTGCGCTTCCTTGCGCCAGCGCTCGTCATAGGGGTCGGCGAGGTCGGCAACCACCACCCGCGTCTTCTTGCCGGCGCTGAACGAAGCGACGTCGATGGCGACGATCTCCTCCACCCAGTCTGCCGTCTCCAGGTGCTCCCTCAGCTTGCTGCCCAGGTTTCCGGCGCCCCCGGTAATCACTACCCGCATAGTTGTTCCTCCTCATCCAGGGCTGCCCCCGTTGTCTCGATGTCGCGTATAACACCCCCCGCGTCTGTCGCTACAGTGGAGTGTGCATCATGCAGATCGGTATTGTCGGGTTAGGCCGCATGGGGGGCAATATCGCCAAACGGCTGATGCGGGCCGGCCACGATGTCGCCGTGTACGATATCGATGCCAATGCCCGCGCGGCGCTCGGCGCCGAAGGCGCCCGGCCGGCCGAAACGCTCGAGGCTCTGGTCGCCGCCTTGACTGAAAGCCCGCGCGCCATCTGGGTGATGCTGCCGGCCGGCAAGATCACCGAGGGCACCATCGCGCATCTGGCCTCCTGCGTTGCGCCCGATGACATCCTGATCGATGGCGGCAATACCTACTACAAGGACGATATCCGCCGCGCCGCCGACCTGCTGAAGACCGGCATCCGCTATGTCGATGTCGGCACCTCTGGCGGGGTCTGGGGCCTCGAGCGCGGCTATTGCCTGATGATCGGCGGCGACAAGGCCGCGGTCGACCATCTCGATCCGATCTTTGCCGCGCTTGCCCCCGGCAAGGGCGAGATCGAAGAGACGCCGGGGCGCGCCGGTCTCGATCCGCGCGCCGAACAGGGCTACATCCATGCCGGGCCGGCCGGCGCCGGCCACTTCGTCAAGATGGTCCATAACGGCATCGAGTACGGCATGATGCAGGCCTATGCCGAGGGCTTCAACATCCTCGAAAGCAAGAATGCCGAGGTGCTGCCGCCGGGCGAGCGCTTCGAGCTCAACGTTGCCGACATCGCCGAAGTGTGGCGCCGCGGCTCGGTGGTGACCTCCTGGCTGCTCGACCTTTCGGCCATCGCGCTCGCCAAGGACCCCAGGCTCGAGGCGTTTTCGGGTCACGTCGCCGATTCCGGCGAAGGCCGCTGGACGGTGGAGGCGGCGATCGAGGAGGCGGTGCCGGCCGAGGTGCTGACCGCCGCCTTGTTCACCCGCTTCCGCTCCCGCCAGGAGCACAACTTCGCCGAAAAACTGCTCTCCGCCATGCGGCTCGGCTTCGGCGGGCACAAGGAGCAGGGCTGACCGATCGTCCGGGAGCTGTGGGCTCCCGGAGGGTCTGCCTCCCGCTTCAGGTCAGGGCAATCGCATATGGCTTTGTGCACCGTACTCTCGTTGCTCCTCCACCGTGAAACGGGGGAGGGGGACCGCCGAAGGCGGTGGAGGGGGCGGCGGGAAGCGCCGGTTTGTGTGGCCGCCCCCTCCACCAGCTTCGCTGGTCCCCCTCCCCCGCTATGCGGTGGAGGACCACCGAGAGGCCGGTGACTGTCCATATGCGATTGCCCCCCGCTTCAGGGGGAGGGAACAGGGGCGGGGGTCGGCTCGGCACCGGCGTCGGGATTGTCCGCCATCGCCGTGCAGAGCTGGGCGATGGCCCTGAGCTGCGTGTTCTGCTCCAGCGTCGGGTTGGTCGCGGCCACGGCTTCCCAGAGGTTGCCGGTTTCGACCTGCTCGACCGCGCAGCCGCAATAGCGGTCGCAGCGGGCGAGGTCCGAGCCGGTGCCGAGGCAGGCCGTGGTGCAGCTCTTGACGAAATCCTGCGACTGGCTGAGCACTGCCGGGCTGAGCACCGGAGCCTGCAGCTGCGTCAGGCCCCACAGCACGCCGATGATCAGCGGCTGGTGCAGCACATAGATCGGCAGGCTCCAGCGCCCCATCCAGGCGAGGCCGCGGGCCAGCGGCTCTTCGCTGCGGAACTGTCCGAGATCTTCGCCCAGCGGCGAGTTGAGGATCAGCCGCATGGCGGCCATCCCCAGCAGCACCACTCCGAACCACGGGAAGATCGGCACCACGTCGCTGGTCGGCGGCGAGCTCGGCCAGAAGCCGATCCAGCCCAGCTCGCGGCTCGAGAACATCGGGTCGTTGTAGAGGAAGTTGGCGGCGATCACCGCGACGCCGATGACCACGAGCAGCCAGGGCGGCAACCTGAGAAACGCCAGTCCCATGAGCGAGAACAGCGCGATGGCATGCAGCACGCCGAAGAACACGAAGAAATCCGGGAACATCCAGTAGGTGCCGGCCGTCACCAGCAGCGCGCACCCCACCAGGATGCCGAAGCGCCGCCAGAACATGTTCCAGCGGATGCCCCTGCCATGCGCCAGCACCAGCCCGGCGCCCACCAACAGCAGGAAGCTCGAGAGGATCGATTTCTGGAACACCACCCAGCCGAGCACCGTGGTGACGTCGACATCCGAATAGCCGAAATAATAGAGGTCCCAGGCGATGTGGAAGACCACCATGGCGATGATCGCCAGGCCGCGCAGGAGATCGAGCAGCTGGTAGCGGGGCCGCCGCCCGCTGCTCATGTCACGACTCACCTGTTCCGACTCCCGCTCGTCTGGGCCGACCATAGTGGAACGCTCGCCTGGCGCTCAAGGCTACAACGGCCCCCGCATGGTCCAGTCGTCGCTTCCCTCCCCCTTGAGGGGAGGGATTGAGGGTGGGGGTGGTGCAGTCAGCAGCGGGCGTCCCACCCCCGCCCCTCCCCTCAAGGGGGAAGGGAGCTGCAGCGCCGGTGTACCTCAGCCCCGCCCGCGATAGGCGGAAACGCCCTGGTCGGGCAGCCACAGGTTCGCCGGCGCCGCGCCGGTCTGCCAGAACACGTCGATCGGTATGCCGCCGCGCGGGTACCAGTAGCCGCCGATCCTGAGCCAGCGCGGCGCCAGTGCCTCGATGAGGCGCTTGCCGATCTCCACCGTCGTCGCCTCGTGGAAGGCGCCGTGGTTGCGATACGAGAACATGAATAGCTTCAGCGACTTGCTCTCGATCATCCACTGGTCGGCGACATAGTCGATGACCAGATGCGCGAAATCGGGCTGCCCGGTGATCGGGCAGAGCGCAGTGAATTCGGGCACGGTGAAGCGGATCAGGTAGTCGATATCGGGATGGGGGTTCGGCACCCGGTCGAGCACGGCGCTGGCCGGCTCGAGCGGCATCTCGGCCGGGCGGCCGAGTACGGAAGTCGTCATAATGTTTCTCCGAGGGTCGGGCCCGGCGGTGGCCGGGGACGGGAGGTGCGGATCGCTGCCGGCGGTGGCCGGCGCGACGGCCTCCATACGCCCCTGGCGCTGCCGGCACAATCGCATCGGCGCGCGCCGAGTGACTTCGCATCCTCGCAAAGCTCGGCTACCATCCGGGCGATGCAGAGGTGCGGTTCGGGTTGCAAGGCGAAGTGATGGAGCAGATCCTCGTGGCGGCGGCGACGCTGCCGGTACATGTGCTGGGGCCGCGCTCGGTGCTGGTGAGCGAAGGGGCGCGGACCGGCAAGCTCTACATCCTCAAGTCCGGCGACCTCGAAGTGGTGCGCGACGGCAGCACGGTGGCGGCGATCGGCGATCCCGGTTCGGTGATCGGCGATATGTCGGCGCTGCTCGACCTGCCGCACTCGGCGACCGTGCGCACCCGCAACGGCGCCGAGGTGCACGTGGCCGACGATGCCGACGCGTTTCTCGCCGCCCATCCGGCTGCGGCGCGGCACATCGCCAGACTGCTGGCCGCCCGGCTGCACAAGACCACGGCGTTGCTGGTCGATATGCGGCGGCAGGCCAAGGTCCGCGAGGACCAGGATATGTTCGACAAGATCTTTGCACTGCTCGAATAGCGGGAGAGACGCAGGTGGCGGCTGAAGCGACGGAGAGCTGGCTGAAGTTCGATTTCTTCCCGGCCGGGACCGACCTGATCGTGCAGGGCGGCGAGGCCCGCGGCAGCATCATGGTGCTCAAGGAAGGCGAGGTGGAAGTGCTGCGCGACGGCAAGTACGTCTCCACCATCAAGCAGCCCGGCGCCATTTTCGGCGAGATGAGCGTGCTGCTCGAACGGCCGCACTCGGCGACCGTGCGCACCATCACCGATGTGCAGCTCTACGTCATCGAGAACGCGCTGACCGTGCTGGAAGCGCATCCGTCCTGGCTGCTGCAGATCGCCAGGCTGCTGGCGCAGCGCGTCAACACCACGACGGCGCAACTGGTGGCGTTGAAGAGCCGCGAGGTCGAGCAGGACGATGTCCTGGTATTGCCGACCAACGTCTTTTCCTCCTGGGGGGACCCGCAGATATGACCGAAAAGCCCAGGCTCGCCATCACCTATTGCACCCAGTGCAACTGGCTGCTGCGGGCCGCCTGGATGGCGCAGGAGGTGCTTTCCACCTTCGGCCTCGAAATGGGCGAGGTTTCGCTGTTGCCGGGCACCGGCGGCATTTTCGAGATCCACCTCGACGGTGTGCTGATCTGGGAGCGCAAGCGTGACGGTGGCTTCCCCGATGCCAAGCAGTTGAAGCAACTGGTGCGCGACCGGATCGATCCGGACCGCGATCTCGGCCACATCGATCGCCCGCATGGCCCGGCCGCGAAGCACGGACACTCCTGAGCTGCAACGGCCCTCCGCAACTATTGCAGCGCCGGGCCGTTGCGTGGAGGCGGCAAGGTCCCCACATCACGGCCGTCCGTAACCCGAACCCCTGGACCCATGAGCATGCTCAAGCGCCTCGCTTCACTCGGCTTAGCCCTCGTCCTCACCGGCGCGCTCGCCGCGTGCGGCAACAATGACGGCACCAATGTGGGCAGTGTCGGGGTCGACTGGACCGGCAACGACATAAATGTCGAGGCGGTCGCCGATCCGGAGGTGAAGGGGGTCATCTGCCATGTCGCCTATTTCAACCGGTCGCTGATCGATCGCCTGCAGCAGGGCAACTGGTTCGAGGATCCGTCCTATTCCGCGGTGGATTGCACCGCCGCCGGCCCGATCACCATCGGCAACATCAACACCAACAAGGGCGGCGAGGAGATTTTCCAGCAGGCCCGCTCGCTGATCTGGAAGAGCCTGCGCGTCTCGCGCATCTACGACGCCGAGAACAACTCGCTGGTCTATCTCGCCCACTCGCGCGAACTGCAGCAGGGCTCGGGCAAGATGTCGCTGTCGGTGGTGCCGCTGGCCGGCCTCGACGTCACCTGGACCAACGGCCCGCCCAAGGGCTCGGCTGCCGCCGCAGCACCGGCACCGGCCGCCGGCACCGCCGCCGGCGGCATCTAGCGCTCGGCCCCCGCTGCCCTGCCATCGAGGGAAGGGCAGCGATGCCGCACCGCCGGTGCGTCCCTTCTCTGAGGGGCGGGTGAGAGGCTGTTCAGGCCACCCACATCGTTCAAACTCGATTCAAGCCCGATCGATCGAGGCAACGCGCGGGCAAGCTCTGGGCGCGCAGGCTCCCGCGATGCCCCGGGAAGCGGGTTCGGGAGGCGCGATCATGTTCGGCTGGTTGCCACCATTGCAGCAGGGCACGGCGATCATTGCCGCATCGCTGCTGTTCATCGTCGTGATCTTCCTCATCGCCCGGGTCGCGAGGCTCAGCCAGCCGCTCGCCCTCGCCCTGGCGCTGACCCCGCCAATGGCCCTCGTCGTGGCGCTCGAGCGCGCCGCCGCCAGCGGCCTCATCTGAACCTACGCGGGGTTTCGCCCCACCTGCAGCACTGCCGGACTCGTCGGTCGGAGTTCGCGCGCCTCAGGGCCGTGCAGCTTTCATCGCGGCGCTCCCGATGCCGATTTGCTGCCGAGCCGCGTCGGCGCGGAAGCGGTTGTTCCGCCTTGACGGCAAAACACAAAAAGATTTCATGCCGCGCAGTCGCAATCGACTGGCCCGCGTTCGATATTTGCGCGCGGTACACGCCAGAAGTGGCAACGACCCCGCATCAAGGAGTTCATCATGGCAATTCTCATCGGCGATACCGCCCCCGATTTCGAGGCGGAGACCACCGAAGGTCGCATCCGCTTCCACGATTACATCGACGGCAGCTGGGCCGTGCTGTTCTCGCATCCCAAGAATTTCACCCCGGTCTGCACCACCGAGCTCGGCTACACCGCCAAGCTGAAGCCCGAGTTCGACAAGCGCGGCGTCAAGGTACTGGGCCTCAGCGTCGACAAGCTCGAGAACCATGCCGGCTGGGCTGCCGATATTGCCGAGACGCAGGGCGCGACGCTCAACTTCCCGCTGATCTCCGATGTCGAGGGGGAGGTCGCGCGCAAGTACGACATGATCCACCCCAACGCCGACAACTCGCTGACCGTGCGTTCGGTGTTCGTCATCGGGCCGGACAAGAAGGTGAAGCTCAAGATCGAGTATCCCGCCTCCACCGGCCGTAACTTCGATGAGATCCTGCGCGTCATCGACAGCCTGCAACTCACCGCCAAGCACCAGGTGGCGACGCCGGTGAACTGGAAGTCGGGCGAAGACGTGATCATCGTACCCGCCGTTTCCGACGAAGCAGCGCGCGAAAAATACCCAGAAGGCTGGAAGACGCTGAAGCCGTACCTGCGCATCGTGCCGCAGCCGCGCGCCTGATCCGCCTTTATGCTGTTCGATCGGGCGGTCCCTCGGGGCCGCCCGTTTCGTTTCAGGCGGCGCCGCGCAGCGCCCGGTTGATGGCGCCCAGCAGCATGACGATGCGCCCCAGCCCCATCAGCACCAGCCCGCCGACGAACGGCATAACCGCCCACTGCATCAGCCGCGCCGCCTCGATCAGCGTGCCGAGCAGGTCGCCGCCGGGCGCATCGAGCGCGGCGTTGATCATGTCGATCTGAGCCGGCGCATGCACGCCGGCCACCACCAGCGTCGCCAGCACCGCAATCAGCCCGACGACATAAAGCAGTCCCGCAACCATCCTCGCCCCCTCATGGCTTGTCGCCGATAGTTAAGAAGGCCTGAACGGCTTCGTCAACGTGTGAGGGGCCGGACCGATCGCGAGGCGCTTCAGAGCCCCAGTTCAGCCCTGAGCTTGCGCGTCAGCTTGTCGGCGATCAGCCGGTGCGCCTCGCGGATATAGCCCTCGGTGAGCGCCACTTCGAGCGCCCCGGGCGCCACCCGCACCCATTGCCGTTTGGCGAAATAGGCGGCCTGGGTGATGCCGTCGAGCTCGGTCAGCCCGTCAAAGGCGATCTCGCCGACCTTGAACACCAGGTCACCGGAGCTGTCGCCGAGGAGGCAGAACACCTTGCCGCCGACCTTGGCGACCAGCGCTTCCCATTGTTCGTGCAGCGTCACCGCCGGCAGCGTGGTGACGAAACCGGTGAAGCCGTCACGGTCATGAAGGGTCAAGCGCGGCGCCTCTTCAGATCTGGTCGTGCCGGACGAACAGCCGCGTCTTGCGTGAGCGCCCGGCCCAGGCGAGCAACACCCCCGGCACGGCCAGCACGGCCCAGCCCGGCATGGCGAGGATCGCTTCCGACACCGGCTCCAGCACCATGCCGAAGAACCGCCCGGCGAGGAACGCGCGCACCACTGCGAGGCTCTCGGCATTGAGCCAGGTCCAGTTGTCGCTCAGCGAGGTGAAGAGCAGCTGGTTGGCGCCGAGCGAGCGGGTGCCGTCGATGATCAGCAGGATCAGCGCCACGCCGAGGAGCCAGGTGCCCAAAAGCCTGAGAAAAAGCCGCATCGAGGTCCGTCGCGTCCGGGATGCGCCGACGGGTCCCGAGTGCTCCGCCGGCTGCTTCGTCCCTTTTGCCACGCGGTTTGCGCCAGAGACAAGACGAGTCTGGGCCGCACCCCCGATCAATCCGGACGATGAGATCGTCCGGCCCGCGTTATGTGCCTTGCGGACACGACGTCGATGAGTATATTGCGCCCGCTCCGGCAGGCTCTGGCCCCGGACACGCAGACCCGGGCCCGCCCGGCCCGCTGCATGCGGAGAGATGGCCGAGTGGTCGAAGGCGCACGCCTGGAAAGTGTGTAGGCGGGGAACCGTCTCAAGGGTTCGAATCCCTTTCTCTCCGCCATCCCCTCAATCTTCATCTGAAAGCTCTCTAATAGCTTGAAAGGTATAGAGGTTTTGGGGGTTCGAAATCCCAATTTTCGCGAGTAGGCCGGACGCTCCGCAAAAACGAGCTTTAGGACCATTCTGCGCGTCGGCAAGTTACCATTTTCCCAGATACGCCAAGGGCTTGCGATAAAGTCACAGGCGAGTTCGAACATTTCTTCGAAGGGGCGTTTGGGGCCTGGTTTTTGCTGCAGCTTTTCAGCTGCCAGCAACTTCTCCTTCGACAGCTTCGCGATGCGGCGCTCGTAGGCGCTGATCATGGACGTGTCCGTTGCATCGACAATGCGATCCATGAGGTGTTCGACCTGCCGGTCAAGCTGGGTGATTTCGTCACGAAGCGAAAGCGTCGCCTTCTGCGCCTGCGAAAGACGCGCTTCCCAAGCGTGCGCGAACATCGCCCGGAACGCTTCGAAGACCTGTTCGGCCGGAGTCATGCCCTGTAGCAGCAGTTGAAAATCGCCCTCCAGCACGTCCCGCTGGATGGACTTGCGGCAGCTCTCACACCCTTTGCTGAAACACATATAGTATGCATGTTTCTTGCCGGTCTTGCTGGTGGACCAACAGGCGGTAAGCGGCTTGCCACAATCAGCGCAAGCGATCGCGCCACGCAGGACGAAGTCTTCGCTGATATCCTTGCGGGCTGGTGCTCGTGCCTCGCCTTTCAGGCGTGCCTGGATACGCTCGAACTGTTCAAGCGTGACCAGCCCGTCGTGATTCGCTTTGCGGAGCATAACGCCCCACTGCGGCACCTCGATGTAGCCGGCATAGTGCTGGCGGGTCAGCAGACGCTCGACCTCTTCGAAACGCAGTTCCTGCTGCTTCCTGCCCGCCATGAATTCGGGACGAGATTCAAGGTAGCGTTTGACCTCGGCCTGCGTTTCCAACCGACCCGAAGCGAAAGCTTCCAAGGCTTCCTGGATGATCGATGCCAGCGGCTCGTCGCGGACTAGAACGTGGCCTCGGTCCGAGGTTTCGAGGTACTTGAAGCCGGGGGGGGCACGAAAGCACCAGAATCCGTTCATGGCGCGGGAGCGCATCCGGTTGCGCGTCTGCTCGGCGTTCTTGCGCCGGTGATGCTCGGCGCTAAGGGCCTGCATCCCCTCGACATAGCGACCGTCAAAGTCCTGGCGAAACTCGATGGTGGGGCAGTCTATCTGTGCCCCGGATGCAAAAATCGCATCGCGCAGGTCGAGATGGACGCGGATGTCGCGGGCCAGACGGCTGATATCGTCGAAGACCACAACGTACTGCTCTGCGTTCTTCTCCCGCTTCAAGAACTGGAGCACTTCCTTGATGCCGGGACGATCAAGAAGCTTGCCCGAGATCGCGCGGTCGTAGACGACCTTCGTGACGATATGGCCCTTGAAGGCCGAGTACTCACGGCACCGCTGCTCCTGACTGGCCAGCCCATCGCCTTTCCGCGCCTGCGAGACGCTGGAAATCCGGCAATAGATGATGGCCTTCAACGGCTCCGCACCATCACGGCGCCGGTACATACGAAATTCGTTCATTCTCCTTCCTTTCCGCGTGACCGAGTGAAACTCGGTGCGCCGGTTAGTTGTTGATCCCCGACTCCCCCGCAGAGTCGGTCAAGTGTACCAGACCGACAGCGGCGTCGGTCTGAGCTTCGGGAAATGGTCCACCCAGATCGATCAGCGGATTGGCTTGGCGAATAGGATCGATACCAAAACCGAGATCCACGAAGCCCACGACGATCGACCAGAGCGCTTCCAAAAACTCGCGCTTCTGGTCGTCGGTCATGCCGCCATCGCTCAGGTATCGCTCGTAGAGTGCGACATCGAGCCTGACGACCGGGGGCGTGTCGGGTTCGGCTGCCGGAGCGATGCTCATCCCCGGCGCAGAAGAGTGCTCAAAGTCATCTTTCATCGAGCACGACCCCGCTTACTGCGGACCGGGACGCGAGCGCGGTGCCACCGTGCGATTCACCCGCCGCGCAACCGGCTGCTCCTGCACCGCCTCGCGCTTTTCCTTCTCCGCATCGATCTGCGGGCGATAAAGCGTCGCGTCGAGTTCCTTGCCCCAGTCCTGAAGTTCGGACTCTTCGGCGGCAGCGAACTCGTCGCGCATCAAGCGCTTGGCGAACGCATCGGTCACGCCGAGCTCCGAGGCCAGCGCGTGAGCCTGGTGAGCATAGGCGCGGTTGAAGGAGAGCTTGATGCCATTCTCCATCAGATCGCCAATAGCGCAGGCCTGCGAATAGGCCTGCGCCCGGTGGGCGTCGGTGGTGGCCTCCTCCCGGTTGATCAGGGCTTCCCGCATCTGGTTCATGGTCCGCCCGGTGCGCTCCTTGAACAGATCGCGAATGATCGTCTCGGACTTCGTGGCGTCGAACTTCTCGGAGCGAGCGAAGGCGTAGGCATAGTCGCCCAGCTTATCCTTGAAGGCACCCGAACGCTGGATCTCCTGCTCGATGATGCCGGTAATGGCGATGGCCTCATCGAACTGGCTGTTGGTCAGCAGCCTGCCGGAAAAGCTCTCCCGGGCAGCAGCGATGCGTTCATTTTCCTTTGTTTCAAACAAGTACTTCATATTCTTGGTCCTTTCTGTTGTTTAGAACATAACAAGAACAAAATAGAATATAATTCCTATTTGAGGCAAGAATTATCGGCGCAACTTTCGTGCGAATTACTTGTCGTAATCTTGGGCTAGCGGGTCGGTCCCTTTCTGCGGTCCAAGCCAGACCGGCGATCAGCCGCCTCCGCAAAGCCCTCTGTCAGCCGCTTCATCGACGGCGCTCGGTTCTGCGCCGACGCCAGAAGATCGTTGATCAGTTGGTCCTCGGTGGCCTCAAGCTGATCCAGCGCGCGCTGGAAATCGTCCTGGACCAGCCGGTGCGCCTGCCGCTCGATCGCCGGCCTGTCGAACCGGTCCGCGCCGAGGAAGCGCGGCACAAGGCCCCTGGTCCTTCCCCCCGCCCGGTCGATGAGCGCCTTCCGCGCCGCTTCAACGCGCGTGTCGTATTCACGCTCATACCTCTGCGTTTCGATGCGACGCAGTTGTTGGCTCTCGCTGCGGATATCTCGATAGCGTGCCCAGTCATCGGGTTGCAGTCCAAGGGCTGCTTCATGCTGGAGGGCCGCCTTGGCGAACAGGGCGCGTATCTCGCTCATTGCGCCGCGTTCCCGGTCCACGCCACCGCCAGCGGCGGAATTTGCATTCCGCACCCCCAATCTGGGACAATTGCGTCATGCAGAAATTCCGCTGGAGAGACGACGTCGAAGCCTGGCTTAAGCCGATGAACTACGAACAGTTCTGGCGCGAGATCAGACCGCACTGCCTGGTGATGTACCGGCGCGAGGAATGTGACGCGCAGATCGCCCAAGGCCTCGCAACGACACAGGACGTGCTGGCTGGGCTGAAGATCGTCGCCGCCAGCCTGCTGGGGCAACGTCACCAGCTCAAGCGCAAACCCGCGACGCCCTGGCTGAGAATCGTGACTGATCAGGACTAGGCCCGCGGACCGCATTCCTACACCTCCTCCTGCCTCGAAAAGCGGATGAGGTCGCAACGGCCATCGGAAGGGCGAACGGTGAAAGCGCCCTGAAAGCCACGGTAGGTGCAGCGTGTGTAGAAGCGGCCGTCCCCACTCTCCTGTGCCGACGGCGTCCAATGGTAGCTCCAGCGCAGGGCCGGAAGACCGAAGGCTAGATACAGCGCATAGAAGATGACAGTCACGACCAGCCACACAAAATAGGCGGGGCGGACAAGGTGCGGTTTCTTCATGACGCCGCTCCTCACGATGCAATGGTGATGATGGGATCGGGTGGCAGCCGGCGACCCTCGAGCGGATTGTCCGCCAGGTCGTAACAGTACGGCGCGATCTGGTTCTGCCGGACCTTCCGGCAATGGATGAAGCCAACGCCCTTCCAGTGGACGATCTGTTCGTCCGGCGGCAGCCGCATGAGCTGATCCGATGAGAACACCAACTGCTTGCCGGTAGAGAGATTGCGCGACAGATCGAACTTGCCGCCCTGGATCCCGAGACCGGACGATACGCTCACGGCCTCCCCCATCGCGCGCGAGACGCGTTCGGCTTCCTCGATCGAGGCGAAACCGAACCACTGCTTGCAGATGGCGTTGTCCTCGATGGTGGCGGTTTCCCTTTCACCGTACTTGCGCTGAATCTCGGAGCGTGACTGCGCAATCATGTGGCAGGTGCCACCATATCCGCGCATCGTGGTGAGCTGAGAAACCAGCGCCTTGAGCGGCGCGTTGGTGAACTCGTCTAGGATAAAACTGACCGGATTGGCCGTCCCACTCAGAACCACTTCCATGAATGACTGGAGTTGCAACGCGTAGTCGGCGCCAAGCCGCTCCATATGGCGCACGGGGCCGACGAGGAAGATCACGTACTTTCCCCGGATCAGCTGCTCGTGGGTATGAGTTGCGTTGACCCCGGCGCGGTGGAGCACCGACGATGCCGCATAGATGCGCAGCGCCTTCAGGGCCGCCATACGGTGCTGGGGCCAGTGCTCCTCGTTCTTGGCCATTCCCAGCACATCCCGTGCCAGGCTTTGCAGATAGTCGTCGCCTTCCTCGGCTTCGACTTCTGCAATCTTCAGCATCAGGCCGGGATCGGAAAGGATCGACCAAACGCCGCCCGGCGTCGTCAACGCGGTGCTGCGCTTGAGCAAGGCGCACGCCCCAAATTCGATCATGACCCGGGGAACATCGCGCCAGTAGGCGTTGCGTTGATCCTGAGCCGGTTCCTCGATCAGCGCGTGATTGGCGTTCTCAGTCGAGAAGATCAGCTCGCCTTTCGCCTTCACCGAGGACGACACGACAGCGCCAAGGCGATTGAGCGACACCTTGTAGGGATTGTGGCTGCCCCACAGCGTATCGAGAAGCCCGAAGTCATCAACGATCGCGACGTTGCGCCCGTGCTTCGCGCACATATCGGCGCATTGCGCGGCGATCTCGCCCTCCTTGCTGTCGGCGATAACAATCGCCCGCGAGTGGTCGGGAAGCAGCGATTGCAGCCAAGGCAGCGCCCCGCAAGTCGTCTTCCCACCACCGGCGGCGGCAAGAAGCAGTGAGTGGGCGTGCGACGGGGCATAGATGCCTTTGCCGTCGAAACCCACACCAAGAAGGCGGCGAACAGGTTCGGACATCAGCGCATTCCCGCCCGGTCGAGATCGGCGTTCGAGGCCATCTCGGACGATTTCGGCGCGGGGCCCTGCGCCAGAAACTCGCGCACGGCCTTCTCGCGCTGATACACCTGAACCATCATGCGTACGGCGCCGATGACCGCCAATAGACTGGCATAGCCGCAGGCGATGGATGCGAGGCCCATGCCCCACCACTCGACTGCATCGGGCCAGATGACGAAGGCCAGCCAGCCGAGCGCGGTTGCTGAAAGCAGCCGGGCATTGATGGCGACCGTAGCGCCGAGGGTCGACGTGTAGGGTGTCATGCCGCGCCCCCGCTTCTGCTGCGCACGACCGCTGCGGCGATCTTCAGCCGGATCCTGTTCAGGCTGGCGTAACGGCCCCAGGTCAAGTCGGCGAGTTCGGAGCCACGCAGATCCCGCGACAGCAGTTTCAACTGGCCGACTTCCCAGCCCAGACCAATGGCGGTCGCCGCCAGCGTGAGCGTCAACGCAATCTCGCCGGGATAGAGCAGGTCGCCGAAGGCCAGGGCAAAGCCCGCCAGACCACCGCCGCAGAGCAGCGAAGCGGGAAGGAACGGACGGCGCACCGACGCCACCGAAATACCATCGAGGATGTAGGAATCCCGGTGCGTGGTGACGACGCGGCGGTCCTCGTCGATGTGGATGTGGCCCAGGATCATCACACCCCCCTCATCGCGCAGGGGGCGCTGTTGAGCGAAGTCACCAAGTCACTTTCGAGCATCCGGACCGAAGTAGGTTCAATGGCGCGCGCGGACGCAGCGAAGACGGCGAACTGCACACGCCTCTGTTCGAGCGTCGTGCTCACTGCGCAGTCGCACCGGGAGTCGGCGCGCTCCGCCGCAAGCTCCATCCGCTTGCTCTGCAACTCGCGTTTCGCGTTCTCGGCCGCTTCGATCGATTTGCTGATCGGGTTGTTGTCGATCGTGTCGCCATGCACCGCGCAGAATTCCTCGCCCTCGCGACCGAAGATCATGAAGATGCTGTTGCAATCGATCTTCGGTGCCACCGACACCGGCGCCTCGGCATCGGCGTGTTCGGCCTCGATGTACCGCGCACACTGGCTGCCCCATTCCAGTCGCTCAACCATGCGCTCGCCGATCATCGGCCCGGTGATGAACATAGAGACGCCGGCATAAAGCAGTCCGGCGAGGAACGTACCGCCGGCGACGGGAAGGCTTTCGGGAGAAAACATCGGATGTCCTTTAGTGCTGGAGGAATTAGCGGCGCGGAGCACGGGGATGACCGCCATCGCCGCCGCCGAAGCGAGCGTTGAGGCGGCGCGAGCGGCGCGGGAGCGGCAGAGCCTGCTGGACGTTCTGATCGATCGCGCGGCTGTCATCGCGGTCGGGCTCGATGTCGCCCACCAGGTTCGCGAAGGTCACATCCTCGGCACTCGGAGCCTGCGTGTCGGGCGGGGCCTGGCGATACAGGGCCCAAGACAGCGCGAAGAGCGTGTAGAGCCACAGGCTGATGGGAAAGACCATCTCGACCACGGCTGCGATCGCCGCCACGGGCAGGAAGTGCCCGACATACGCGAAGGTTTCGCTGACGCCGGTGGCTTTGGGGAACGCCGGACTATCCTGTCCGGCCACCGCGATGCCGGCGAGCAGCCGGCTAAGGGTCTGCCCATGCTGGCGCATGATGGCGCTCACCTTGGCAGAGGCCTCAGGGCGTCCGTCAATTTGCACGCCGGACTTCAGCTCTTCCGCGTAGGCTGCGAGCAACGCGACGGGCATGGCCTCGGTCAAGTTGGCGGCAGCCTGTTTGATCTTGAGATCGATGGCGCGCAGCGCCTTGCGCCTATCCTTGGCCTTGGTGTCCTCGGCGTTGGCGATGGCCTGATACTCGCCGAACAGCGTCTCGATAATCGCGATGGCCTCGTCCCGAGCGGTCGCCCCGGCGATCACCTGCTGCGATAGCGCCTCGGCACGGCCAAGCTTTTCGAGGACCGCGCGAGCGACCGGGCCGTTCCCACCGCCGCTGAAGCCCGAAAGGCAGGACTCTGAGAGTTCACAGGCGTATTTCTGGCGGAGGTCGACGACGACCGTCGCGATAGCGGGCGTGATACGACCCGCCTGGGCAGCAAGGCTCGACGTCTTCGAAACGAACTCGCTGAGCGCTTCACCGTGCGCATCGAGGCGCAACTGCTCAACATCGTTGAAGGTCAGACCGGCATAGGTCGCCGAGAACATCCCCCCGCCCACGACAAGGATAGAAATCGCCGACACGGCACCTGCGGCCCGGTAGCCGCGCGTCGCGAGCAGCGTGCCACGTTCGACCGCCAGCCTGTTGATGGCGTAGCCGGCCAGCATGGCGGCGACAGCGATGAGCGTGGCCTTGAACGCGACAGCGCCGTCATCGCCCGTCATCAGGTTCGGCAGCGCCAGCCACAGCATCCCGCCAGACAGGACACTCAGAGCGGCCAGCGTGAAGGCGATGAACGACCACTTGGGGCCGCGGGCACGGCGCACAGGTTCGAACTGTTTTTCCATGAGGAATCTCCTGAATGGGTGGGATGAGCGGTGTGGTTTGGGGGCGTCAGGCGCGAACCAGAGGACGCGTGCAGTCCCCGCACACCAGCCGGGCGCTAAACTTGGCCCAAGCACTCTGACCACAGGACGGGCAGGCATATTTCGCGCGAGTCGGCTTGGACTCGCCGCCGTTGGGGCGCTCACCGCCAGCTGAAACGGTCTGGTAGAAATCGCGCCAGCGGAACTCGAAACCAGTGGCGAGCAGCGCTTTGCAGGCCACGTCAAAGCGTCCGCCAGGAATGATGAGGTGGCTCACCGCATAGCCGGTCATTTTGCCGGTGGGCTTGCCATCGTCAGTCGGCTGCAAGCCAAGACTCAGCATGAGGTCTGCCCATGGCTGGTCGTGGTATCCACGCGCACCGGTGCCTCCGGCGCTATTGGCCGGACCGAACTCGTGACGCGCCAGATGGGCCTGCTCGTGTACGAGGATCGAGCAGGTGGCGTAGTCGCCGCACATCTCAAGGTAGGCTGGATTCATCGCGAGTTCGTGCGCGCGCCCACCGTCGGCGCTGACGAAGAAGTCAGCGCCGAAATAACCGAGCGTGCGCTTGCGCCGCGTCAGGGTCAGGATGCAGTCCGGCAGGCGCCCGAAGAAAAGCTCGTGGTTGAAATGGCGATACGCATACTCAAACCGCCCGTAGATGTCGGCGGTGGGCGACAGCGCGTTCGACTGTACAGTCGAAAGATTGGCCAGAGCCGCCGAAGGGGCGTCGTTAGCGATGACGCCATCACCCGCCTCGACGGGTTTCACCCGCCCGCCCATCACGCAGCCTCCCCGTCGGTGTCGCCGGCGGTCCGGGTCTCGGGCGGCACTTCGCCAATCAGCAGGAACAGCAGATCGCGATAGTCCGAGTTCGCAGCCAGGAACGAGACGAAGTCGTCGACCTCCGTCCGGAGCCATGCAGGCCCGAACACGTGGTTGCTGATCGACGTCGGGTGGGCGTCCAGCAACTCCAGGCGGGCAACTTCGTGCGAGGAGAAGCCGGTGATGCGGGCAATCTCGCCCGAGTAGTAGTGGTACGCCGACGGAGTGTCGGTGCGGGCACTGGGCTGGGGAAGATGAATGCTGATCGTCATGGCATCGTCCCCGGATGGGTCGGATGCTGCGTCGAGGCGGGCTGACGTTCCTGCCCCGGAGCCGGCTTGTCGGTCGCCGCGTCACGCCGGGCGGCAAAGCTGGATTTCATGTCGGCGATAAGCGCGCGCTCGGCCGCCCTAAGTTCGCCAATCGTCATTTTCGAGGCCATCGCTCGCACCTCCTACGACTTCGATGGCAACCCAAATAGACCGCATTTCCCCACGGGTCACAGGCAGGGCATTGCAGTCATTTGCAGCGCGTCGCATTTCGGCGCAACACTATGAAAAATATAATGTTTTTGCCATCGTGCGGCCGGATGTGCTACGCGATGTCTTATGGAAGGTACTTTTGAGGAGAACTATTCGGTACGTCTTGTACGGCAGTCACATACCGGGGCGCTGCTGCGCGAGACGTGGTCGATTGCGACAGGCGCGCAACTCCCCGGTCGGCTCGTCGGGCCCGCTGATCGCGAATTTGATCCTGTGACGGGTGTAGCCGTCTGCGAGAAATGGATGATTGCCGGCAGGATCGGGCGTTTTGATCCTGGACCTGAAGTGGTGAGGCGCGATCGGCTGAGCGGCCACGTCTATGAAGAATGGCTCAAGCGCGGGAGCCCGCATACACCGAGGGTCCGTTGGTTCAATCGTCGGTCCGGTCGGTTGGTTGCCGAAGAGTATTTGAACGAGAAGTATCGACTGCACCGCCCCGATGATCAGCCCGCCTTTATCGGCTATGATCGGGTCACCGGCGAGGTCAAGAACGAGCAGTGGATGCGCGGGGGCAAGCATCACAGAGATGGCGACAAGCCCGCTCACATCTTCCGCAACATACCGACCGGCGTAGTGATCATGGAGGTCTACTACAAAAACGGGCAACTTCACCGGGACGCTGGCCCGGCCATAATCTTCCGCGATCCCCGAACCGGGCGACTGGGGCGGCAAGAATACTGGACCGCAGGTGCCTGGGAAAAAACCATTCGCAAGATCGACGCCCCAAGCCTCACATAGGCGGCCTGCCAATTATGTCACGTCCAGTTTGAGTTGACCGATTGCCCATCGATCTAGCGTTCCCAGGCTTTAACCTCTTGGTCCTCGCGCGCATTGATGGCGGCGCGGAAATTCGCCCCATACTTCATCACATGCTGGTCGACGAGTATCTGCTGCAACAGAACGGCGATCGCGAGGATCTGCTGGCCACGTTCTTTGCGCCAATCCACAAGCTGACAGGCGTCAAGAAAAGGACGCGCCAGAAGCACGCTCCCACGCAACGTCGCCGCGCGACGCCGAAAACCAAACGTCGAGCGAAGATCTCCGCCGGGCCTTCGGACCATCAGCAGCCCTACACCGATATGGTGGATCACTGGAAAGGCGGAACCGGCGACAACAAGGTCGCCATTGCCACCTACTTCTACCTGAAATCGAAGGGGCTCTATCCATCGTGGGTCCATGCTCTGGACGCCACGCCTCCGACCGAGGACGACGTAAGGCGCGAATTGGCGCCGCCGAAACTGCGACAGAAGCATCTCATTCGCAGAGAAACGCCGTCGCTTGATGATGCAGCCCTCGCGCTGGGGGAACTCAATCAAATTGAATGGCAGCTTGATCAGGTCGCCGATCAGTTGGCGCTGACCACGGACATCCGTTTCCGTTCGAAGTTCGGCGAGCGAAATGCTCGATTGTCTGTCCTCGAAGCCTACGCAGCGGACGGAGGGGACACGACCCGCCTTCTGCCGCAGATCACAACCTTGCTGGCCGCAGACAGCTATGGGGATCGCCGTAAGCTTCAGCGAAGATCCCTCTACACCAAACTCGCCGATATGGTGCTCAATTGGAGCGCCGATAGAAGCACGCTGACCTGGGTAAAGTTCGTCGCGACCTATTCGATGTTTCTTCGAAAGCTTGGGGACGAAATTCTATCGCGGCACGTGATGCTGTCACTCCCAGACGCCTCTAAGCTGCTTTCGGGAGGTGACCTTCAGGACGCGAGCGTCCTCGAGTTACTGCGAGACCATACGGACTTTTTGCAGTACGCGAACATTCCCGCCGATCATGTCCAAAATGCCATCACAGCCATTGCAGGTGACGGCCCGAACAACCTCACTGCGTCCGTCCACAGGTGCATGGCTTGCATGGCCTTACGGGAGGGTAATTATGAACTGGCTTTGGCGCGCGTGGACGCCGCTCGCTCCCTGTACAAGGCACGGGACGCGCTCACGCACGATGATCGCATGATCAGGCACTACCTTGATGCGATCGAAACGATAGCTCAGCTGCGAACGAGGAGCGACGGACACGTCAAGCTCGTGAAACGCATGCGGGAGATCGTCGCCGCCGTCGAGCGAGATGACAGCAAGTCCTATCCGCTCCTGCTTGGCCTCTATGACGAAATCCTAAATGCACCGAACGGATTGAAGGCTATCGACGACCTCGACAGGTCCAACCTCCATGTGAAGCAGCACCAGCTTGTTGAAGTGGCGACCTTCGGCTTCTGCTTCTTCGATATCCAGGCTATTCGAGAGCGCATACACGCCCGCCTGCAAGTCGCAGGTAGCCCTGACGGCCCATTGGAATAGCCAAGCCGCTATCCGTCCCGCGCGCGATGCCTCGCGCAAACGCGGGGGTCAGCCTGGTTCGGGGCGAGGCAACGGCGGTTCATGAAGCGACCCTGTGTAACGCTCCGCGTTGCTTGACGCGCAAGATGTGCGTGCAACACGCAATCTTGGCAAGGGAGACCCGCTGCCGCGTCTCCCGTTGCATCCCTCTCGGCCTGTGTCACGAACTGGGCGTCGAGCCCGCCCGTGACACTGAACCGCCTAGTCGGTTCAGGTTGCCGCACAAACTGCGGAGAGGTCCCGCTAGCGCGGCAGCGTTACCCGAAGGCGCCTGGCGCGCTCCTTGAACGCCTCCTCGCCCCCTTCCAAAATCTCGCAGACCTGTTGGCGGATGGGGGCTTCGTCCAGGCCTCCCGAAACGTATGTGATCGGCGGCAGCGCACCAGGTTGGTGGGGGCCGACACTTGCGATAATGATCTGGTCTGCGTCAGCGTTGACGACGAGGTTGGCGTTGTGCGTGACCATGATCACCTGGCGGCGCAACTTGGCCGCCTGGAACAGCGCCACCAACTCGTCGTAGATCGACTTCGGGTCCAGATTCTCTTCGGGCTGATCGATAATAAGCGGGCGGTCGTCGGCGTCATCGAGCGCCAGATAGAGCAATAGCAACACAATGCCCCGCGTGCCCGGAGAGAGCCTTCGGATGTCGATGCCGTCATAGTCGATGCTGTAGTGGAGCGAGATGTGCTCGGTGCTGTAGAGCCATTGGGCAAGCCGCTTCATGGTGGCGCGGTAGGCTTGGTCCTGCGGCGAGATCTTCAGCGCCTTGATGATCCCGTCGAGGTGCGTTGTCCTAAAATTCGACATCGCGGCAGCAGCCTCGGCAGCATCGCCGGTCTCCCAAGCCTCCTTCAGAATCTTGTCCACTTCCTCCTTGAGCGTGCCTATCCCCTTGAGCGGGTTCTTCCGCGCATCGATGAACTCCTCACCCCGTTGCGCCCACGCCTTGGTGTCCGCCGTACGCGATACCGAGAAGGTAAGCTTACGCACGCTGCCGGGCCCGTCCGTCAGGCGTTCCATGAGTGGGGCGTAAAGCTCGCGTAGCACCCGCTCCTCCTCCAGCAGAGCATCGAAGACGCGGCGATAACCAGCTTCTCGCTCGCGCAGAAGTTCCTGGCGCCGCGCCGGTGCCCCTTCGCAGTCCTTAAGGCGTTCGTTGAGCGCGGCGAGCTGCACGTTCTCACCGCTGATCCGCTTCGACACGGCGGCAAGGCGCTGGGCCGTGTCATTGTCCGCGGCAATGAGTTTCTGCAGACGGGCGGTTTCCGCTTCCAGCGTGGCTAGGGGCAACTTGGCGAGCTCTACGCCCGCCGGGACGAACGACAGGCCGTTGACGGGCGCTGCAGGCGCTTCGCCGCGCCAGCTTGCCACAGCGCTCGCCAGGTCTTTCTGCTTCCCAGACACAAGGTCGTCGACACGCCCCTGATGGTTCAGCAGGAAGTTTGCCCATTCATCGTCGCTAAATCCGCTCGGCCGATAGCGTTCCTTCATGCCCCGCAGCGCGGTTGGCGCGCGGTTCGTGCGCAAATCCAGGACGTCATCCTTGACCGAGGCCAATGCGGCGTCTCGGGCTGCAAACGCGCGCAAATAGCCGCGCACCGTCTCGGTCGCCTCCATTACATCGGCAAGCATCTTGGAGTCCTGGTCGGAGCCTTTCGGGATGAGTTTCGCGCGATCCGCCGTGTAGCCCTTAATGGCCTGCTCTTTCTCCGCAATCTGCCTTCGCAGACCATCGACCGCGCTGGCTTTCTCGATCTCGTTTCCGATCCGATCGGAAACGTCGGCAAGCGCATCCTCTTCCCGCTCGCGAATGTCCCGGAAGCGGCCCGCATTCAGGTTAAGCAGTTCCCCAAAATCGCTCGCCTCGGTCCCGTGTGTGCTCGAATGCGCATCAAATACGACGCGCTCGATTTCCGAGAGCAAGCGATCGGTCATCCCCGTGGACGAGCACAACTCATCGACAAACTGCTGCGACAGGTACCGCACGCGGGCATAGCTGTCCCAATCCACTGACGTGGCATTGGCCAGATCCTTGCTGATCGGCGTCCCCTCGGCCCAGCGCACTTCAACGCTCGCGCCGTCCAAAAACCCATCCGCATTGGCGCGGTTGATGAAGGACTGAGCGTTCTTCTCCTCGGTGAAGGCATCACATCCGGCGGCGATCATGTCCGCCAGAGCGGTCTTACCGGACCCACGCGCACCGATAATGGCGACCAGTCCTGGGTTGAGGGCAATACTCGGCGTCAGCAGCCAGGGCGCGCCGCTGATGGCAAGCTCCGCAATGGTTTGCGAGGGCGTGGCGCCGGATGGTGGAAGCTCGCCCACATAGGACCGGCGCGGTTCGATGCAGACCTGCTTTAGCGCATCGAAGGTCGGAGCGCCCTTGATCCAGCAATAGCGGTCCTGATCTGGCTTGCCGACCTTGGCCAGCATGTGCGCATCAGACCCCCAGATAACAGGTTTGAGACTGCCAAACCGGGCGCGTATCGCCTCCACCGACATCGAAGGCTTCTGGCCAAGCCAGAAATCACGATCAGCCGGATTGCCGGAAAATATGATGTCGGCGTGCTTCTCAACTTCCTCGCGCAGCGTCGCGTCGGAGCCATCGCGCACACCGGACGTGCCGTCCGCGCCGGCGGCGACGGCAATCAGCACATTCTTGCGCGGCCACTCGGTGCCCCGAAACACCTCCACCAGATCGTCTTTGCTGACCTTGTACTGCTCCGTCCCGATCCGCAGCGCCGCGGCCTCATCGCGCTCCGTTGGATCGACACGCTGTCCAAGTCGAATGAGCTCGGATCTCGTGCAGCCGAACTCATCGTCGTATGCCCGAAACCTCAACCGCCCCAGAAGTCGGCTGACCTCCTCGATGTGTTTCGGATCATCGGGGCTGACCAGCAGATGGATATTGACCCAATTGCCGCGATGCGTGCCGAGCGCCAGACGCATTTCGATGTTGGGAAAAAGCAGGTCGCAGGCCGGCAGGCGACCATTTCTGGTTTTCTCCTCGACCACCCGCTCGTAGGTGGAGATCGCATAGTAATCCGTGGCGCCGATTGCCCGAAGCGTCGGGCTCGCAGATTCCAGCGCCAGCAGATACTGCTCCCACGCATCCTCACCGCCGCCGTACTGGTCATTCAGCACGGTGCCAGGCGTGTGAATGTGCGGCTCCCAGCGAAGCCAAACCGCACCCTTGCTGAAATCCGACGCTTGCCCTGTCATCGACGCTACACCTCGAGGCACAGGACGATGACGTCCGCCAGGCTATCCCAGAGCGAGGCAAGATGCTCCGGCGACGGCGCAAAATTGGGCGAGTGGACGTACCGGTTCAACGTGTCGGCGGAGACGAGCTGGTCCGATTGCTTGAACTTGGTCAGGACCCCGAGCTGCTTCTGGTCGATCTTCTTCTTGCCGAACAGGTCCTTCCCCACCTTCTCCAGGCGCGCCGCCAGTTTGTCGTTGTCCTGCACCACGACCTTCTGCTGCTGGACGTAATTTTCGATGGCAAGTTCGAGCAGTACCCGGAACAGCACCGAAATCGCATTGGGGTGCTTCGATAATTCCAGATGAAACTGCAGTTCCTCCCAAATCTGGTGATGACGCTGCAGCCGCCCGGGCCAGGCCAGCCCGTACTGGACCTGCGGAATCAACGTCGCCCGGAGCGTGGGCTTTGCCGGTTTGGAGGGTTTGGGCTTACCGCTGACCGAGGGGCCGCCTGCCGCCTGCTTGGGCAACGCCTGATGGGCGCTCGGCAACACGCCTTCACGCTCCAGCCCATCGAGGTATGAGCGTTTGCCGTCGACATCCCAGATATCGCCCAACACCAGCTTCTTGTCGGCGAGGTCGCCGGCCACGCGCGCCATCGCATCAAGGGCCGCCGCTTCGTCGCGCGTGTATTCAAACCGCCCCTTGCTGACACTGAAACCGACCCGGTTCCGGAACGGCTCCGCCGAAAGCAGCCGATTCATCGTCGAGCGGGGAATCTTCTTCTTCGGCAACTTGCCGGCGTCGCGCAGCCGCTTCTCAACCTCATCGGCCACATTCACGCCGCTTCCCTGACCGGTGCGTGCAACGAACGTCGCCTTCATCCGGTCATCCCACGTCAGCTGCCCGATACCGCCTTGCGTACCCGTGTGCCGGCGCAGCAGGATTTCGTCGATCCGCTCGCGATCGGTTTCAACCTGGCAATCGATCGTGTCCGGCAACGAAACGGCAAACTTCGCGCGCAGGTCGGCAAAGAAGGCCTGCAGCTCCGTGGTCGGCGCGCGGCGCGGCTCCTTCAGCAGCTTCAGGCAGGTGACGCGGCGATTGCCGTCAAACACAATGTACTTGCTGCCATCCGGTCCCACGAGCGGCAGCTCGTAAAGCTCGCCCTTGGACGCAATGTCCCGCGCCAGATTCTTCATATGCGCTTCGCGATGGCTGAACAGCCAGGCGATGGCCATCGGTTCATTCTCAAGCTCACCGTGCCTGTCGTTGGCCTTGTTGATGATCAGATCATCGATTTTGATCTTGCGTATTGCCATTTCTTCCTACTCCGGCCCGAGCCTAGCATCGCCGCCGTCCCCCGCAAGTTCAGATCACTCTGGTCTTTCAAGTTATTAGAGGAATTCTGCTGCTTTCCGCGTAGCCTTCGACTGACGTAACTGCACGGGACAGCCAGCGACCGGGCATGATCGATCACGTAGCCCGGGATCTTCCCCGGACTGCCAGAAGCTGTGGGCCGAAGCGCCCCCTTTCACCGGGTGCGCCCATTTTCCGCCCTTCACCGGCTGTTCTGGCAGGGACACCGGTCCCGCCCGCAACGGCTTAAGCCGTCTTGCGCTTCGCCCGCCCCTGACGGGGTGCAGGCCCTCCCATGCCCTGCCTCCTCGAACGCCATCAGGGCCGCCAATGGGCGCGGCCTCAATGACAAAGGAGACCGCCATCATGACCACAGCCAAATCCGACATCCATCAGGAAATCACCAACCGCATCGTTGAATCCATCGAGACCGCCGGCGCATTCAAATTGCCCTGGATCACCGCGAGCGCCAATCTCTCGCGGCCCGTCAACATCGCTTCCGGCAAGCCCTACAACGGTATCAACATCCTCTCGCTCTGGGTTGCGACCGTGAGCGCGGGCTATTCCCGCAACGTCTGGGGCACCTACCGCCAGTGGCAGGAGCGCGGTTGTCAGGTGCGCAAGGGCGAAAAATCCTCCCTGATCGTCTTCTACAAGACCATCGATATCGCCACGCCGGATACCGAACCGGAATCGGACGACAACGGAAAACGTCATCTCGCCCGGGCCAGTCACGTCGGCAACGCCGCCCAGATCGAGGGCTTTGCCGATCCCAGCATGTCGCTCCCCGACGCGCCGGCCTTCGATCCGCTGGAACGCGCCGAAGCCTTTGCCCGCGCCACCGGCGCGAATATCGAGGAGCGCGGTGATCAGGCCTGTTTCATCCCCTCGCTCGACAAGATCCTGATGCCGGAGCGCACCCGTTTCACCGGAACGGAAACGATCAGCGCTGGCGAATCCTACTACGCCACGCTCTGCCACGAACCGGTCCACTGGACCGGTGCGAAGCCCCGGCTGGACCGTGACCTGACGGGGCGCTTCGGCGACGATCGTTACGCCATGGAGGAACTGGTGGCCGAACTCGGCGCCGCGTTCCTGTGCGCCGACCTTTCGATCACCCCGCAAACCCGGGAAGATCACGCCCAGTACATCGCGCACTGGCTCACGGTCATGAAAGCCGACAAGAAAGCGATCTTCACCGCGGCGGCAAAGGCCGGCGAAGCCGCCCAATATCTGCTCGCGGGTCCCGCCTAATAGGGATTGTACCCCGGTCCGATCCGGGGCAGGGCACCAATGGCCGTGCGAAACTCGAGATAGTCGATGCCACGCTCGGTCAGCCAGAACACCATGGTGTCGCCGTCAAAGCCCCGCATGTCGGTTTTGATGACCTGCAATTGGGACAGTTCTTCGAGCGCCATCCTGATGATTTCGCGCGGGCCGCCCATCGCCAGCTCCTCCAACCATGCTGCCATCACGCGCTCATTGGCACTGAATCCTGTCTGCCGATAAAGCTCTTTCAGGATGGCAAGCTTGCGATGAGCAGCGGTTATTTTGCCGCTGTCCGGCGGTGCGTTCGGGATCATGCCGTGTCCGTGTTGATTGTCATGGAGACTCTATTCTGCTCATGCCGGCAGATGAGGCTCTGAGTCCGAATTTGAGAATCTTACTAAGCTCGGGCACAGTACCCGGATGTCGAGCGGCGAACCCCACAAACATCACTACGCACCCCAATTCTACCTGCGCAACTTTGCCAGCGACGCGGCCAAACAGAAGATCTGGACGCTCGCCAAGAACGGTGACCACGCCGTCTGGGCCGAGCGATCGATCAGCACGCTGGGCTATGAGGAAGATTTCTACATCCACTACGAGAACGGCGTACCGGTTTCAGTCGAAACCGACATCAACCGCACTGTGGAAACGCCCATCGCGGAAACCGCAACCTGGGCCAAGATCGTCGAGGGCCGCACGGCTGACCTCGATGTCACCGACAAGCCGGTGCTGTACTCGCTCATCCGACATCTCGATGTGCGCACCCCACATAACTGGCACACCTTGAACGAACTCGCGACGCTCGCAGCAAACCCAGACGGCGACGTGGCATTCACCTACGAAGAGCGGGAGATGTACGCCGAGATGCGCACCGATCCCGAAGGCATAAAGGCCTTGTTCAATCTGCGTGCGTCTTCCCTTAACTGGTCACAAGACGGATTTGCGGGGTGCGCGGTAACGGTTATGCGCTCACGCGCCCCATTCCGCACATCAACGACACCGGTGATTTCATTGCCGGCGCCGCCTCTTCCAGGTTCGGCTGCGCCTCTCCCCGGCGCGGTCCACTTTCAGAACATCCTGGTAATCGAGCCACATACGGCCGTCAGCCTCGTACTCGGCAATTTCGTAGCCGGATTTCACAATGTTGTCGTCGATGACGGTGATGCTCGTCTCTTGAACCGACAATTCGCGGGATATTTTGCGAAGTTCGAGAGCGTCCGGCATCTGGTGTCATCAAGGACGGATCTGGTCGAGGATATGACCTGGGCCCCCTATGATGTAAAAGCCGACACGCCACACAAGATCGTCTTCCAACGCCGTGCTGAGCGGGCCTAGAGGCGTGTGCCCACCTGCCTATATTCCCCCACTAGGACCGCCGGTGAGCGCCTCCCGTCGGGACCGCGCTCTATTCCGCTGACGCTCCACGGAACCCGCCTTGCGCCGGTTTGCCGCCCATACGGGTGACGATCGCTGGCGCGAAGATTTCGGCGCGGCAGAAGGTCTGCCGCCTGTCTTAGGTGATGCGCGCCGTGCCGGCGCTGACCCCTCTTCTTCCAGCTTACACCGGCGGCATGGGCTTGCTCCAATCGCCCCAGCCCCTCCGGCCCGCTCCATTCGGCGGAACGCCTCCCGTGTAGTCGGTGCCAGGCCGCGCTACGGCGCGGTGGGGCGTTGGCGCCCATGTCCTTCCGGTCGATCGCCCAACACCCGCTGACGCGGGGTTTTCGGGTTGGTCGCTCGGCGCTGGCCAAGGGTTCATGCGCGGATTTGGCTGCGCAAAAACCCAACCAGAAAGGACCAACATCATGAAACTGATCCATATCGACTATGCCAGACTGACGATCTCCCCCCTCAATGTGCGCAAGCACGGCGCGGATGAGGTCGACAATCTGGTCCAATCCATCCGGGTGATGGGCGTTCTCCAGCCGCTGTTGGTGCGGGAGGTGGATGGCAGGTTCGAGGTCGTAGCAGGACAACGCCGCTACCGCGCCTATGGCATTTTGGTCAGCGAAGGCATGATCGAGCCGCTGCCCTGCGCCGTGATGGAGGACGGCGACGATGCTGCCGCCATCGAGGCGTCCCTGGCCGAGAACATCGAGCGGCTGCCGATGGACGAACTGGACCAGTACGCCGCGTTCGCGGGCTTGATCGCCAAAGGGCGCAGCGTCGAGGATATCGCCGGGCATTTCGGCGTGACCGAACGGCTGGTTAGGCAAAGGTTGGCACTGGCCAACCTCGACAAGCGGATTCTGCTACTCTACCGCCGCGATGAAATCGGAGCCGAAACCCTGCGCAGCCTAACCATGGCGACCAAGGGCCAGCAGAAGGCGTGGCTGAAACGCCTGCGCGATCCGGATGATTACGCGCCGCAGGGCCGCGCCTTGCGCCAATGGCTGCTCGGCGGTCAGCAGATCGCCACTAGCACCGCCCTGTTCGAGGTGAACGCCTACAAGGGCGGGATCGTCGCCGACCTGTTCGGGGAGGACTCCTATTTTGCCGATCCGGAGGAGTTCTGGACGCTGCAAAAACGGGCGGTGGACGAACGCATTGCACGCTACCGCGCCAATGGCTGGACGGACGTTCTGGTGGTGCCGGACTTCCCCCATTGGGACTACGCCAAGACGGCAAAGCGGGATGGCGGCAAGGTCTATGTGACCACCGCGCCCAACGGCGAAGTCGCGTTCCACGAAGGGCATTTGCCGCACAAGGATCTGCGCAAAGGCAAGACCACCGACAAGGAGGCTCAGCCGATGCCACGCCCGGAACTGACCAAGGCGGCGCAGAACTATGTCGATCTGCACCGTCATGCCGCCGTGCAGGCTAACCTGATCTCCCATGCCGGAACAGCGTTGCGGTTGGTTGCGGCGCACATGATCGCGCGATCGTCCCTGTGGCAGGTCAAGCCCGATGCTGGCCGCGCCGCCAAGCCGGAGTTCACGGCCAGTGTCATGAGCGGCAGCGCAAAGGCCGCAGTGGAGGCTGAACGCGAGGCGGTGCTTGACCTGCTCGGCTACGGTGATGCCGACAGCGAATCCCCCCTCGTCGATCATTCCTTCCATGGCCGGGATATCGCCGATGTGTTCGCCAAGCTGCAGAATCTGAGTGATGACGAGACGATGCGGGTGCTCGCCTACGCGATGGCGGAAACGCTGGATGCGCAGAGTCCGCTGATCGACATGTTGGGCGTTGTCATGGGCGCATCGCTGGTCAGCGTCTGGCAGGCCGACGAGGCGTTGCTCGGCAGCATTGCCAGCAAGGAGACCCTGCTCGCCATGTTGGCCGATATCGGCGGCACGGTCGCGGTAGATGCCCACAAGGCGAGTACCGCCAAGGTCATCCGCAGTGTCATCTTGCAATACGCGAGCGGCGAAGGACGCCCCAAGGTCGAAGGCTGGGTGCCGCCCTATTTGCAGTTTCCTGCGGGTGCGTATCTCGACGTCTCCGCCCACCACGAGGTCGAGGACATTGCCGAGGCCGCCTGATGCCACTCAAAAAAACGCGCCGGACGGGGATACCCGTCGGCGCTCGTCTTGCGTGATGAGAGACGCTCGGATGGTTGATGCCGTCGGTCGGTGGTAGATTTCTCCGATGCCAGACTCGCTGAACGAGGTTCCCGCCAACCGCGCCGTGGTGCTGCGCAACGTCACCTGCATCTATTGCGGCTGCTCGCTCACGCGTAAGACACGCACGAAGGAGCATGTCATCGGGCGCAGGTTTGTCCCCAAGGGCAAGCTTGAAGCCGCGTGGAACCTGATCGCGTTCGCCTGCGGCGCCTGCAACGGCAAGAAAGCTGATCTCGAGGACGACATATCCGCAGTCACGCTCCTGCCTGCGATCGGCGAAGAGAATGTCAATGGCGAGGAGGCCATAAGCAAAGCCTCCAAGTCGTTCAGCCGCCGTACAGGCAAACGCGTCGCAGACAGCCATGAGAGCCACGAAGTACACGGATCGCTTGGTCCCCGGATCACGGCGACGCGGAGCTTCGTTTCTCCGCCGCAGGTTCAGCGCGAGCGGCTATTCGAGCTCGCCCGCTACCAGATGACGGCGTTCTGCTATTTCCTCACCTACGATGAGCAGATCGCGATGGGCCGCATCTGGGCGGAGGGTTTTCATCCGTTCAGCCACGCCAACCGCCCCGATTGGGGCAATCTCCAGATCAGGGCCTTCGCCGAAGCCGCCGCGTCCTGGGACCCATGGCTGACGGCGACCACGGCGCAGGGTCATTTTCAGTGCTGGCTACGAAAGCACCCAAACGAGGATTGCTGGGCATGGGCGCTGGAGTGGAACAAGAACGCCCGCCTGATTGGGTTCGCCGGCAACCGGGCGATCGCGCAGGCCTTGGTCAACACATTCCCAGAGCCACCAAATGTCCGGTCATGGCGGACCGGCAACACGATAACCAGATACTGGCGGGAAACGCCGCTGCAACCGGACGAGGATGATCCGCTGTTTTCGCCGGCTCGGTCAGGAAATACGTGACGCCCAAGACTGTTTTGGCCCGATCCACAGCAGCGGCAGTGTGTTCCGTGACTTCGGCCCCGAGGATGTGCGCCAACCCGAACGTCGGTGATGGCTATGATCCTAGGATGAGAGCTTGTGGCTTGCGCAATGCCAGCGTCGACGGATCGAAACCGGCTTCGGACTTGGCTGCCCTCTCCATCTCGGTTTCTTCGCCGAGCACCAGCTTCACCGCGTCCGGCTTACTCTTTTCGAGGTCTGCCTTCAGCTCTTCTAGTTCATCGTGGGTTATCGGGTGCTCGGTGTCTTCGGTACGCTCACGCGCGTCATCAACCTTTGCCTGATAGTCGAGCAGTTGGTCTCGTTCGGTAGTCAGCTGTTGATGCTGCGTGGTGGTTTCGAAGAACTTTTCGTAGCTAGGGCGCCATGCCTCGATTTCGTTCGGGTCAAAGTCCTTCACTTCGACGCCGTGCTCGTCGAACACATGCAATCCGTCCTCGGTCTTGAACACCTTTCGTCCGTCGGGAAGGACATAAGACTTGTCCAGCATCCGGGTCAGCTCTTCACGGACCTTGAACAACTACTCTTCGTTTTTCTGGAGGGCTTCGATCGTGGCCGCGTCATACGCATCGAGGGTGACGGTGAAATCGGCGATCTCGGTTTCGGTGGCCATCACCACGGCGAGGATTTCATCCGCACCGCGGTCCTTGTCATCCTTCTTGTCGCGCTCTTCCTTATCCTTGCGTAGCTTGATGTCCCGCTCGATCGCGCGGCGGTCATCGTCCTTGCGCCATTCGGCACGGCGCAGGAATTCAGATCGGAACGCGCTGATTGGGAGCATTTCCATTAGGTGCCGCACTCCTTCTCGACCATGGCGGCGATCACTGCGCCCGGCATGTCGTCCTTGAAGTAGTCGAAGGCCTGATAAATCTGCGGTAGGGTATCTTTGTCGTCGTAGTACCACTGGTAGATACACTTCATACGCGGCTCCTCGCTCCCGTCTCTGACGAAGCGGGCAAAGGCCAGGCCCTCGACGATACCCGCGAGATAGCCGCTACGCTGGTCGACGTTCATCTTGTCCATGATGACCCCCGCCGTCATCACTTGGGCTTGAGCGGCCGATGTCAGCGCCAACGGAAGCAATCCGAAAATACTCACCGCCACTATATTCACGTTGTTATTAAGCGTTATGCTCAAAATGGACCGATTTTGCGTCCATTTTCATAATGTGTTAACGTAGTTAACTATATAGTGAAGCCACAGTATTTTAGAGTGTTTTGAAGTAGTGGCGAGCATAGGCAGGCGCTTGGGGCGAAAGGGGGCCTTTTTGAGACGTATCCCGGAATGGCGCGATACTGACCGCTGGAGGGATATATGAGGAAAATTGGATATTTACGGGTGTCGACGGACGATCAGTCGTTCGACCGGCAGCTCGATGCGCTGCGGCCCTTGTGCGATGCGCTCTATATTGAGACACTATCCGCGGTCTCGAAGCGGAGGCCTCTCTATGAAAGGGCCATCCGTCGACTGAAGCGGGGCGACACCTTCGTCGTCCTGGACACTGATCGGGCCTATCGCGACGGGCGAGATGCGCTCAACCAGATCCACCGGCTGGAACAGCGCGGTATCACCTTCAAGGTGCTCAATTTTTTCATGGACACGACCACGCCGGAGGGCTGCTTTGCTCTCCAGGTAAAGCTGGCCGCCGATCAATTGGAGCGGCGCGCCTTGTCCCGTCGCACGAAAGAAGGGATGGCCGCGGCGCGGGCCAGGGGCGCCCAGCTGGGCCGCCCGCGTAAGCTTTCGGACCAACAGCTACGGGAGGCCCGCGAGGTACTGCGGACCAGTACGATCAGCAAGGCCGACCTGGCGGCCCAGCTGCAGGTCGGGCGCTGGACCCTGGACCGGAACCTGCGACGGGTCGCGCCGCTGGAGCAATAGGCGCGCCAGGTTCGTTTTTCGTTCCAAAATGGGGCCGAAACTGGCATACTCGAGTCATGACGATCACACTCGAAATCCCTGCCGATCTACAGGCCCGCGTCGACGCAATCGCGGCCCGCTCCAGCCTTTCCGCCGCCGAGATCATCGCCGATGCGCTCGAGAACGGACATTCGCTCGAATGGCAGGAACGCTTCCTCGACAAGGTTGCCGCCGGCATGGCAGCGGCAGATCGTGGTGAGTTCGCAACCGCCGATGATATCGCCCGCGTGGTGAACAAGTATCGTCCCAGCTAATGCGGGTCGTCTGGACACCGCCGGCGCTTACCGATCTCGAAGAAGTTCAGGACTACATCGCGCAGGACAGTCCGGCTGCCGCCTACAAGGTCGCGCTGGCCCTCTTCTCCCGCACAGAGGATGGCTTGTCGGCAAACCCGATGATGGGGCGGCGTGGCCGTGCTAGGGACACGCGCGAGTTCGTGTTCGCGGACCTGCCTTACATCGTCGTCTACCGCGTCACCGACCAGGTCGAAATTCTTGCTGTGGTCCACACGGCGCGTGAGTGGCCGGAGAGCTTCGGCGACAACTAGGTCGGCCGGGCTTGGCGGCGCGGCTGGAGCTTGCCGCTTCCCATCACAAATCCATCGGACGTCGCTTAGAACGCTTAGGCTTCGCTGCGTCTCCAAAATCCTCATAGGCATGGAGGTCATTGCGGATATCGCGTCCGCGCAAAGCAAACTGCTCAGCTATCTCGGAGCGCAGGTCGGAAATCCGCCGCCGCTCCTCCAGTTGCGCGAATATCAGCGCATCCAGCTCCTGACGGTCCCGCAGGGCCGCTTCCCTTGCCTCGTCGTCGTTGATTTGGCGAATGCGCTTGTTCTCACCGCGCACCAGATCCCAGATGCCCTTTAGGCCGGAGCGGAAACGGGCCTGCCGGCGGCGCGCCTCTGCCCAACGGCGATCTTCGTGCCGCTCGATCATCTCCTGCCGGATGGCACGGTGTCGCTGCAGTGTAACGGCAGCCTGTTCGTGTAGCCGGTGGTTTTCGCTTCTAAGGTCGGTCAGCAATTCACGTCTTAGGCGGCGGACCATTGGCACCATGTCCGCGGCAACCTGCCGTTGGACATCAGCAACCGGCTGATGCTTGGTTTCGTCGCCCAGTCGCTGTCTCAGGTCCCGCGCCTTCACGCCCAACCAGCGCGACAGCGAATAGGTTTCTCCGTGCGCGTCAACGACGACGAATGCCCTGCTATCACCTCGAGCCAGCTTGTATCCGCGATCCTCGAGTGCCCGGGCGAACGCAGCGCCGGTGTCGGAGATTGCCCAAGCATCCTGTAATGCAGCCTTGATGACGCGCGGGTCCTTTCCTGCCGTTTTGCCTGCTGCCACTCGGCGAGGGTGAAGTTTCGCGGGTCACGGGCCTTCGTTTGGCTCAGGCCGGGCGGCATACGCCAGCCGTGTTCGATGTAGAGTTCCCGCGCGATCGCCATCAGCTCGCGGTGACTAAAGGACAACTGCACGGCTGTCATAGTGTCAGGCCGAATGCGCGACCAGACACAATGGGCATGGCGTCGCCCCTTCTTTTCATGAAACACGACGGCACGCGGTTGCCGGCAAGTCCTAAGCGACTCTCAACACGATCGATTGCGGCCTCGAAGGCCGCGGTTGAAACGACGGCCGTTTCAGGCGGATTGAGGGACAGAGAAAACAGATACTGCCTGCATCTAGACCCCTTGCTCACGGCATATGCTTCGTTGAAGGCGCCCGTGAGGTCAGGCGCAGAGAAACCGCGCACCTCGTGTATCATCACATGGTCATTCTCTTCCTTCATCAAGTGAAGCGCCAGATCGCGCCCGCTGCCGCGCTGGTTACCGACCAGGATCACTGTCAAGTTCCGGTTCGGTGCCCAACGCCTTCATCAGTAGCGCACGCGCGACGCCAATGTCGGCACAGGCCGCGCAGATCTGCTCTTCGATATCGGGCGTGACATACAACGTGCCCGCGACGGCAGATTGGGCGATAGCTTTCATGCTCCGGTGTAGGTCGCTTCTGCCAAGGAGGGCGAGGACACGCGCAATAGACACTTGGTCCATGCTGGGCCGGTGCAGCTTCCTTGGCGATCGCGTCGGCTTGCGCAGCGCCCCATCGTCACCGAGGAGCTTCTTTCGCATGTAGGTGCCGAGGGGCAGGTTGCCCGCCTCGAGGCGAAGGGTGTGGCGCTCCTCTTCACTTAAGCGGACCGAGAATGTCTTGGCGGCCGCACACTTTCGGCGCCTCTTCCGATCGCCAACGGTCACCGACCGAGAGAACTCTGTTTTCAGGGATTCTGGGGCTTTGCCGGATTTCATAGCGACGGCCCCTTGCGGGTTGGGCCTGCGCTGGGCTTGGCGCTATGATCCCTTTTCGGGGTTATGTTCTCGGCCTTTAGCTGCTTGGTCCATTCTTCCAGCGTGTCGAAGAGGGAGTTCGAAGTGACTACCTCCCTCTCCGCCAGCGGCACATAAGACGCTGGACGATCAGAACCTTAACTGCAATCAATGACTTAGCGCCGCTCGATTGGTACACACGGGTGGTACACATGGTCCTCACGATGGTGCGTCCCTGGAAACATCCGGACACCGGCATCTACTGGTTTCGGAAGCGAGTGCCGGACGCGCTGCGCGCCGTTGTCGGCAAGCGCGAGGAACGGTTCAGTCTCAAGACTAGAGAGCCGGAAGAGGCGAAACGCCTACATGCGGCCGCGTTGCTCGAGGTCGAGACGCGTTGGGCCAACCTTGCGCAGCCTGCGCGAGATATTCGGAAAGCGAGGCAATGGACATCGCTAGGCCAGCGTACGAATGGCTGAGGGGCCAATTTGCCGATAATCCGTCGCAGCAGAACTTGTGGGATCCGACGCTCTACGACGATCTGTTTGCCAGTCCGCCGCCCTACGCCGCCGGCATGACCCTCAGTGAGTTCTTGCTGGCGCCTCCCGTGATGACACCGCAGAAGCAGACGATGCTGAGGGTGCTGAACGAGAGGACCGATGAGCTGCTTGGGCGGTCCGGCACCCGACTAGACGAAATTGGACGAGAAAAGCTGCGACGGGCCGTTGCAGCGGCTCTACAGGCCGGAGCCACCGACCTTAAGGCATCGCAGCAGTTCTTCTTTTCTGGAAGCAAATTGGCGTCGACAACCTTTTCCGGCGCTGCGAAACCGGAGCGGGCTACCGTGGTGTCTTTCGATAGCGTGATCGAAGGCTGGGCGCTGGAGAAGAAGCCAGTCGAAAAGACGCGGTACACATTTGACCTGATGTTTAAGCAGCTCGCAGAGCATGTGGGGCACAAGGATGCCGCTCGGTTGACCAGCGACGATCTGGTCGCCTGGAAGGAGGCGCTGCTGAAGCGTAGCCTTAGTCCAAGGACAATACGGTACAGCAAACTGGCCGCGATCAACGCTGTGTTGCGGTGGGCCGCAGACAACCGAAAGATCGCTTCAAACGTCGCTGAGAAGATTGACGTGGCGACCAAGGCCAAGCCAGGTCAGGGACGTCGTGCCTATACAGACGACGAAGCCAAAAAAATCCTCGATGCCGCCCGCCGGGAGAAGGTGGCGCACTTGCACTGGCTACCCTGGCTGTCTGCCTACACCGGAGCACGAATCTCTGAACTGTGCCAAGTGCGCCGCGAGGACGTCTTCAAGATCGGGCAACATTGGGTATTGCGGATTAGCGCTGACGCGGGAAGCGTCAAGAATGTTCACTCCGAGCGAACAGTACCCATCCATAAGCGGCTGATCGACGAGGGCTTCCTGAAGTTTGTGTCAACCGTGAAGTCAGGTCCGCTGTTCAGGTCGCTCACACCCGACAGATTCAACAACAGGGGCGGAAACGGGACAAAGCTTGTCGGGAGGTGGGTGCGAGACCTAGGCATCGATGATCCGCGCATCTCTCCCTCTCACAGTTGGCGTCATCGGTTGAAGACATTGGCGCGGCGGCATGGGCTCGCCAGCGATCTGGTAGACGCCATCACCGGTCACGAACGTGACAGCGTGGCCGATCAGTATGGCGAGTACGAAGTGGCAGCATTAGCCCGGGAGCTTGCTAAACTCCCCTAGGCCGACGTGGCGTGCAGCTAGTGGCGCTTATCCATCGAACACGCGGCTGGAGCGCTAGGATCCTCGGCCATCTTCGTGAAAACGCGCGGATTTGCAAGGGTTTCAGGACCCCTGATCTTGCGCGCGACTTCGAATGTTTTGTAGCAGGATTCTGAGCCAGATGCGAGGGTGGCTAACATAAGTCTGGACGGGCACAGGCAGGCGCCAGGGACCATCAACTTCTGGCCCAGAGTAGAAATCGGACCGTAGGGAAAGGTTGCAATTTCATCAAGCCGCGACCGCCTGGTCCGGTGTCCACACGTGGGGCAGATAGTTCATCAGCGTCTCACCATCGGCGCTGCGGCTGAGCTCAATCGTGATCAGCCGGTCGTTCTGGAATGCCGGGCTGAGCTCGAGCGAGAGATAGTCGAACAGTGGCCTTTCGTGCACCGCGATAATGATCTGGCGCTGAAGGTTCGATTTAGCCAGCGTTCTAAGCAACGCCGCAAACTGGGCAATATGGACCTCGTCCATGCTCTGTACGGGATCGTCGATAACCAGCCACGGCAGGTCAGGCGTAACCGAGAGGTGCAGAGCGAGAAAGAGCGTGAGGGCCGCTGTATTGAGGTTCCCTGCACTCAGCATCGCGCGCGGGTCACCGCCCTTTCCGCCCTCGCGATACCAGGTCTGAAGCACCGCCTCTACCGGTCCGCCATTGGTCTCGGGGACGGCAAAGGCGGGGACAAATGGCTCTTCCGGCGCGAGCCGCACGAACAGGTCACGCCACACACGGTTCAACGAGCCATTGAAGACTTTCCTTACGATGGCGGTCCGGGCTTCGCCCGCGCGCTTTGCCAGCTCCCGGGCGTCAAGAATTAGGCGGTCAGCACGATCCTTGGCCGCATTCAGCCGAACGAGGCGGGCTTGAGCAACGCCTATTGCACCAACAACCGGCTGCCTGGAGGCAGTGAGGCGCCGCACTTCGAGCGCGTTCCCAGCCATCTCGCGGCGGATCGCCTGGTTCGTGGTATAGATCTCCACAAGGCGCGAAGCGCCAGAGGAAAAGCGCGACAGAGCGGCCGCTATGCCTTCGGTGGAACCAAGGGGATCCACGCCGAGTTCCGAGCCAAATCGCTGGACAGACTGCCGCAACGCTGTGCCGCCCTGATCCTGAACGGCGAGATCTGAAAGCGCGCGCGAGGCCGCCGCCGCCTCGCCGATCAGCCGCTGGCCTTCCTCCACGTCACCGGTCATACCAGCGAGCGAAAGGGCTGCTTCCTGCAAAAGCGCGGTGCGGGTGCGGAGCGCGTCTCGACTGTTAGCGTCGAGGCGTCGCCCTCGGACCTCGCCCAGCTCTCTCTCGGCGACGGCGACGGCCGAAAGGGACGAAGTCCGGTCCCGGCTCAGGGCCTGGAGCTGCCCAGCGGCAGCGGTTAGGTCGGTTATCTTCGCGGAAACATGGGCCTGAAGCGGAACAACGGAGGTTTCTTTGAAATTGCGCCCGCAAACCGGACAGTCGTCGGTATGAATATGCGGCAGCACTCCGCTCAATGCCTGCGCAAGCGAGCCAGCTTCGGACGCAAGGTTCGAGATCTGCTGCTCCAGCGCCTGCACGCGCGCCCGACCGCGCGTTACGGCACCGTCGTGGTCGGCTTCCAGCTTGGCGTCGGCCTCATCCTTGTCGAGCAGATCCTTGCAGCGCCGTAGCTCTTCGCGCACCGCTGCCGTCGCGGCGACATGGGCGGGCCACGGCCCCCCGGCGCTGACGGACGGAAGGTCGGAAAACAACGTCTTCAGGCGCTCCAGCACAGCCTCAAGTGCAGCCCCCTTGGTCGCAGACCAGTCCGCGACAGCCCGTATGGCGCTCTCGCTCCTAGGCTGTGCGGCGGCGCGGTCCCGAGTAATGTCCGTCGCTGCGATCTGCTGCCACTGCAAGCCGGCCGCCTCAATCTCGCGGCGCAGCGTCGTCAGCCTCAGGAGCTCCCGCTCCTCTTCCTCGCCGGCAGTTGGGCTCGTGACAGGACGGTCGCCGACTGAGACCAGCCGTTTCGATAGAGTGTCGTTCTGTTCTTCTAGCTGGCTGATCCGAAGATCGGTCTTTTCCAACTCCGCATCCAAGCGCTGTCGCTCGCCCTCGAGTTGTGGAATGCTGTCCCTGGTCTCCGCATACCCTGGAACGCCGGTTCGCAGCCGCCGCACGTCGCCTGCATCGTGCAGGCCGTCGATAATGGCGTCGAGATGATCGAGACGCAGCAGGTCCTTGACGAACTTGGTAAGCGCTGAATCCGAGCGCTTTGCAGAGTCCTGATAGAGTTCGAGAAGCCGGCCAAGCGATGACTGAGCAAGAAAGCAGCGCTCGGTGTAGAATCGGGCGAGGTCGGTTGCTAGCAATGCCTCCCCGGTTATCGCGCCTGCTGTAACCGTGAGGTTGGTCTCGTTGCGCTCGAGACCAGTCGTCTCGACCCTGAGTTCGGCGGACTCGGCGTCCTTGTGAACTAGGTGACTCGCATAGTCAGGGTCCACCCGTTGCAGAGAAGCGACCCGCCCAGATAGGGCGAACTCAATGGCCGACAACAGGCTTGTCTTGCCCGCGCCGTTTGCGCCATGCACGAGAACGATCGGAGCATCCAGTGGAACAGTGATTGTTCCCTTGATGCTGCGGAAATTTGTGAGGGTGATTGACCTCAACTGAGCAGGGCTCATTCCGATGCTCCCTGTGATAGCTGTGGCCCGATACCGACGTCTTCTTCTGGTTCGCGTTCGTCCTCGATGGCAACATTGAGAAGCTCGTGCAGATGTTGCTGGACGCCATCTGCGCCTTGGTCCGCGAAAGCAATGAGCCCAACAATCTGCTGGTCGAGATCACCGGACCTGCCGACGATCGAGCCCAAGGACTCGGCGATGTCACTGCTCGGTTCAGGCACCTTCAGCGGCAAAAGCACGGCTAGCCAGTTCGCGAGCGGCGACGTGGTCGCTCCCTGCTCCGTGACGCCAACAGGCAGCACCCGGCAGACCTTGGTCATCGCGTCGAGAGTTGTGGCGGAAGGCTTGGGCCCGACGAGGATCGTGGTCAGCGGGCGCTTGGAACGGGTGACATCGAGCGCGCGCGAGACACCCTCCACCTTGCGCAGGATCTTCTGTTCAGTGTCGAAGGCCGTGTCAGCCACGAGGATGAGGTCGGGTGACGGACTCTCGCCAACCAGGGCGGCGGGGAGATCGAAAGACAGCCCCGCGATCGACAGCGGGACTGGCAGCGGCCGGTAGCCGGCATCAGAAAGCAGTTTGACGACCCTCTCTACGGGCATGGAACCGATCATATTGCTGCCTCCGAACGAAACTGCTGCATCAGTTCTACCGCAGAGGTGGCGTGCTGGAGCAGATCGTAGATGCTGACCTCCCGCAATCCGAGCACACCCGTCCGGCCGGGCGAGCTTCGGGGTGAGCGGGCCATCGGCGGCGGCTTTTCGGCACTATAGACCAGTACGGCATCCTCGTTGTTATCGATATGGCCATTCTGCTGCAGCCGGATCGCGGACCGCCCGTTTGCCGCAAGGACCAGCTTTGTACTGGCCGACGCAGTCGCCACCTTCACGGCGCCTGAGGCCGGGTCTGCGGGATCGCTTTCGGCCAGGGTCCAGATGCCGTCTCGCACGCCTAGGCCGAGCAAACCGGCAAAGACAGCGATCTCGGGCAATCCGGACGAGGGCAGGGTCTGGTCGACCGCAATCTGATGAAGCGGCAATGGCGTCAAAGCATTGTAGCGGCGCGGGGCAATCCCCGCGATACCATCCCGAAACATCGTCATTGTGCGGGAGGTGTGGTCGACGAATTTGCGGACGAACTGTAAACGATCGCCGGTGTCGAGCGTAGCCAGGTAGTCCCGCAGCGCCACGACGCCCTGCTGCAGATCCGCGCGCCCTGCGGGGCCCAGGACACCCTGGACCGTATCGACCATGACCCGCATTTTGTCGGCGATGACCGAAAGAACAAGCGCCAGCAGAAGCGGGTTGGCGTAGGCCTTGATGAGTGATTGTTCGTTGATCTGATCTCGGGTCGCCGCGGTATGACTTTGCCTGTAGACGTTCTTGAGCAGACCTTCCTGATCGGCGCCAACCTGCTCGCCGGAGAAGACGAAGCTGGGTCTATCGCCGGGCCAAGGCCATTGCATTACAGTTTCGGCCGCTGCGAAGAAGGCCTGAATATTCGAGTCCTGAGCAGAAAGACCCATCATGATGGTCGGCTTTGAAACCGCAATGTCTTTCAGCCGACCGATCACGGCCGCGTTCTCGGGCGCGGCCGCCCAACGGTTGATTTGCGAATAGCGGCCGACAAGAAACGGCCGATAGGTTGCCTCGTTCGCCACTGCCAGAACAGCGCAGCCGTGAAACTTGACGATCTGACCGCTGAGATCAGGTTGGCGAAGATCCTCGGCCCGGACACAAACTACGAGCCTGGGGACGCCGCCAGTGAGTTCGTCGACGGCCTTTTCGACCAGCCCGTCCCAGTTCGCCGTTGCGATGCTGGATCCGCTACCTTCGAGAACTAGAATGCCCATACACAAATGCTCGACGTCGGGTTCAATGGCGGGGTTCGCAAAGGTGGCGGCGACGCCGACGCCGTCCCACAGCAGGTAGTCATCGACTTTTCCTGCGACCGTAATGTCGAGCAGCCGCGCATAGTTGTTGGTCAACCGCGCGACAATCGCCACCCGGTCGGGCCAGGCATCAAAGGCGACATCAAAGTCGACCCTCGCCCACTCGTCGACCGACAGCGGGGCAAGGTTGAGAGCCCGGTCGAGAGCCACTTTGTAGGGGCAGTTGGGATTTGCGGTGTCGATCTGCTGCCGCAGAAATTCCATCACACGTGGGATTATCCGCTTCAGGCCATCGACCCGCCCGAACGAGATGCCCGAACCAAGCCAGAATGCATACCTGTCCTCCGCGATACCCTCAGCGACACTACGGAAAGGACCATCCAGAATGTCCAAGGTCTGACGAACGGAAATCGTGGACGCGCTTGGCACAGCAGACATGTTTTGGCTTTCGACGCAAAAAGTATACTGAAAGTAGACAGGCTTGGCGGCGACCGGCTAGATAGCGACGGCGCCCAAGGAGGGATACCGTATAGCTGCCTCAGTCCTCTAGGTCCCTAGTAACTTCGTCGATCAGAGTCATCATCTCGACGAGCTTATCCTTCGTATCAGCGGGGGGCCTCTTGGCTCTCAGAATATCCTCCTGCCAGACAAGGTGAGCACTGCCTCTAGTACGTGATCGCGTTCCGGCACCCTGGCTCCAAAGGAGTGGGTCGCTCAGGTCACTATGGGCGGGGATCGGATTGTGCATCGAAGCGGACATAGCGTTCGATTATTCCAATCAGAGGGTCTGCCGTGGCCGGAGTGTATGACGGCGACTGACATACAAACGCATAATCGAAGGTGCCACTGTTGCTGAAGACAGAAATGGGCACCTTCTGAAAGGGCACCGGAGGCTCGACATGCTTCGCGTTCTGGACCGCGTACGTCACCTCCGGAGGGCGAAACGCGCCAGCAAAGACGTCGCTTGTGTACTCCTTTAGCTGCACCGCGCCGCTCATCAAGTCATTGTCTTGAAAGTACAAGAAGGGAAGGTCGCTGACGCTTCCTCCAGGCGGGTGTACATAGACGATCGACGAGCAAAGCTGCTCAGCAACCGCGTACAGCAGCCATGTGCTAGGATTGCAACCCATTGCCCCGGCCAGCGGATCTCTGCGTTCTGAAAGCGGAACACTCAGGTAGGCTTCGGAAAGGTGCCGAAAGCATGCCGCTCCCATTCCTAGGTCGGCGTGGGCGTCGATGTGAACGACATCCAGCTTGTTTGCTAGCGTATCGACGAGCTCTTCCATGAAGCTCAGAGCGGCGTCATGTTGAACTGCGTAGCGTCCGGGGATGGGGGATGACGCTGAGAGCCCGCATTGGCCCTCTAGAAAGTCGATGAGTTGACCTTCGGACCAAGGCTTATGAGTTCGTTTGTTCTGCCGCCGGTTGACTGGCTTCCCATGAAATGTCGGGGTTACGAACGCATCCAGGTCGATGTCGAGAAGCTTGGAGCAGGTGGGCACGCGATCTCCGGTTCACCGTAGAATTGAGCCTATGGATCGTATTGTCGCCACGCGGTCTCACATTCCAATGTTGTCACGGTAGCCTATAGGGGCGCCCGCGGGTGTCTAGTGCTCTTGATCGTCCTCAGCCTAAAGCGAGGATCATCATGCTGGGCGGAGTCTACCATCCAGCCTCGGCAACTTTCTTTGGTCAGGAGTGATTGCAGGCGCCGTCCGGGCTAGGCATCAACCTCGCCCCTGCTCTCGGCCGCCGGCCCCGAAGAGGTTCGCGGCGCCACCTGCCGCATTTCCACGAGGCCGAGGTCAGGCGCAAGGTTATGGCAGTTGCCGCGAAGCGTGTTCTCGTCATCGAAGAGAGCGGGCATATCAGGCCCGTGGTATTTTGCCTCGCTCGATGCCTTTGACACCATCATAACCGAGAACGGCGAATGGCCAGCCGAGCCGGAAGATGGGGTCCACGCGGTGGCATGACAGGCTGGTCATCAGGGGCGAGGCAGCCAGACCCGCCTTATCCTGTGCCCAGCAACAACAGGCCGCGAATGTCACTGCGGGCGCAGCACGGGGACAATTTCTCCGCTCGTCATATAGACGATGGCCCCTCTTGGGGCTGACGTCGCCTGAAGGTATCGCCCCAGTTGCTGGACATACGCGGCGCGGTTGATGTTTGTGTTTCGATCGCTCTTCCAGTCCAGAACATCCAGGACTTTCCCATCCTCGATGGCGATCGCGTCTACGCGGCCGGCGAGCAAGTCAGTGCTCGTCACCTCCCCCCAGACCGACAGCTCCGGCACAAGATGTGGCAGCAGGGTCTGCACGTGGGGAAGCCTATAGGTCTGCAAGACCGTGGCTGCCAACTCATCAGGTTCCGGGAGCGGGCCCTCCATCGACTCCAGAGCGAGAAGTTCATCCCGAAGGCGCAGAGCTCGCGCGGCAACGTTACCCTGTGGGGCAAGCTCGCCGGTTAGCAGCTCTTCCATCAGCTTATGCAGGATCAGTCCTCGTATCCTGCCGGCGCCGATAGGTTCCACATAATCGTACGCGCCGCCGGGTCCGTCTGCGGGCAGCAGGATTTCGGCTCGGTCCGCGTCATGCGCACTGGGATTGACCCAGCGTAGTTCTGGCGCGGCGGCTTGGACGATAGCGGCTTGCCGCGCGAAGCTGTCCGCATCCTGTGCCAATACCGCCGGTTCGGAATCGACGGTCGCGGCGGGTTCGAGCCCACAGAGCCGCAGCTCTGCCAGAAGGTCGTACCTCAAATTGAGCAGCTTCGACCAAGCGCCCGGCTTCGCCGACGACAGGTACGGCATGATCAACAGGTCGCGCGCCCGAGTGCATGCGACGTACCACATGCGTTGGTTCTCCAGCGCCTGGCGCTGCGCTTGCTCTTCGCGCGCCTGCTTGAGGGACGACGAAGACACCCCACCGATGACCCAATGCAGCGTGTTGTCGGAATGGCGATGCACGAAGCGCTCTACGGGTCGTGCCTGCGTGGCCATGTTGATGGGGATGACCACCGGCCATTCGAGCCCCTTGGCACTATGAATGGTCACGATCTCAATCGCGTCCTTGGAAGCGTCGATACGGCCCTCCTGTCGCGCCCCCCGTCGCTCCCAGTCAAACTGGAGGTGGCGGACGAAGGACCGGAGTCCACGCACATCAAAGGGGCGGGCCAGCTCGACAATCCGATCGAGATTGGCGAGCGACCGCGCGGCACGGTTATTGCCGGCGCGTGCCGACAGCGTCACACGGTAGCTGCAGCTGCTCGATCGCCTCGGCCAGGAGAATGCTTGGGGTTGTGACGTTCACCCGCGCTCGGAGCCATTGGAGGATCTCGAGGACGGATCGGGCGATACGATGAGACACCAGACCGGGTGGTGTCGTGATGTCGAACAGCCGTGTCGGTGACGCATCCGGTCCTGCCTGATAGACCTCCTCGGCGATGTCGAGCAACTCTTCGTCGGCAAGACCAACCATTGGCCCTCGCATGAAGGCACCAAAAGCGACTCGGTCTCGCGAGTCCGCCAGGGTTCGCAACAGCGCCAGAATGTCCTGGGTCTCCTGTTGCAGGAGCAGCGCCTTGCCTGCTTGGGACGCGACGGCGAGCCCGATCGACTCGAGCGCTCGCTCGTAGCGCCAAAGATCAGTTCCGGTCGGAGCCAGCAGAGCGATGTCACCCGCTTCGAGCAAGCGGGGCTTCCCGGTATCTTCATCCTCGATCTCGATCGCGCCGATCAGTTGTGAGCAGATCTGGGCCACGATCGCCGCTTCGTCATCACGCTGCTGCGCCATCGAAGCCTTTTGACCATCACCGATGGTCACCTGGGAGGCGGGCGGCAGGCGGTGCAGCGGGCCCTCGCGGGTCGCGGTCAGTGCGCCGTAGCTTGGCTGCCCGTCCGCATCAAGTACCGGCTGGAAGGCAGCGTTCACGTACTCGATAATGCCGGGCTGACACCGAAAGTTGGCACCGATCTGGACGATGCGGTCGTCGCCGAGACGGCGGATCGCTGTTTGGCCTGGTTGTAGCTGTCGATATCCGCGCCGCGAAACGCGTAGATCGATTGCTTGGGTCCCCCACCACGCGCCGGTCGGCAAGTGCTCGCGGAGAAAGGCATCGATGTCAGCCAGGTCGCTCAGGCGCGGGCTGGCAACCCGAGGGTCGTCAAAGCTGACGTCAGCGGCCCAGATGCGTTCGAGACTGGCGAGGACGGCGCGCGCCATCCCCGGTCGGGTCCTAACCGGCTCGAGCTCCTCAAAGGTGAGCTCGGCAAGGGCGCGCGACACGAGCGGAACCAGAGTGGCGCGATCGGCTGGTCGGCGGAAGCCGCCCGCGAGGCGCGCAGCGAGCAGGGGGATCGTGGCGATATCACGCCCCTGGTCACCTGCGCGCGCAGCCGCAACCCGCCGCATGCGGAATGCAAGGCCATCTTCACCGCCGCTGCGCGCGCCTCCGAGGCTGCAGCCTACCTGAAGAGCTTTTCGTCCAAGGCCCACGGGCACCCGTTCCGGCGCCACGAAAGCCGATGCGGCTGAGGCAGCGGCATGACACCCTCGGCCCGCGTCATCCGCAACCTCCTTGGCTACACCGAACTCCACCGCGACGCCTCACCACCCGTCACGGCCGCCTTCATCGACCTGCGACACACCCGGGCCAAAGCCGAGGCCGCCACCGCCAAGCGCGACGGCATCGAACAAGACCTGATCACTCGCGTCGACTATCCACGTGTGCTGATCCCCGACGGCACACCCACCACGCCGCGCTATGCTGCCAGCCTCAGCGACCTGGACCGGTTGTTGGTCGACCGCCCCATCGACACTGATATGCGGCGCCAGCTTCGTCTCGAGCTCCGCACCCGACAACTCACCTGGCGACGCGAAGCGCAGGCGAGCGGGCTGACCGCGGCACGTCGTGCCGAACATCAGGCGCTCGAGGCCCTGACCCAAGCCACCGACACCCTCTTCGACCTGCCCATCTCCACGGTGATCGACGCCGCCCTCGCCTTGGCCGTGATCATCGCATGCGGCGAGCTAGGACCGTCCGAGGCCGAGACTTTTCCGTGGGGAACGGCATGTCTTTGTGGCTGAACGTACGAACTGCCTGGGCAATCATTATTTCGCTTGGCGCCGTGGCAACGGCATCGGCGGCCGGGCCGACCCAACCCTCGTGCGGTGATCTCAAGTCCGTCGACATGAGCCACGACGCCATCGAGCGGGCGTTCGGCTCGGCCGTAGTGGGTTGGACCGAGGCCGACTTTCAGTCCGTCCGGGGTAGGCTCATCGACTGCGCACAGGAGATCGCGTTCTTTCGCGGCTACAATCTCGGAGCTGTCGGCTGGTACATCGACAAGTACCTCTCGGACATCCGAAATGCGGCGACGGTCCGACAGAAGCGGACAAGCTATGACCTCCGGCATTCGGCATTGAAAGCACAGGTCGATCAACTTGCGCCGAAAGCAGCATCTGGGACGCTGGCGGCCACGGATATCAAGCTGCTCGCCGAACTGAAGCGCCAGAGCGAGCTTCTGCGGCGAGAGTTCGTCGGGGACGTAAGCTATGATCTCTGGAATCTGGACTATCAGATAGAAGACATACTCAGAGACAATCAGCTCGCCATTGAGAGCGAGGCCCGGCGGCACGAACAAGAAGAGCGGAATACGGCGAGAGTCGACCACACCTTCGACCTTGACGCCCTGCGGGAGGAACCGGCCGAGGCGTTGCGTGCGGACGGAGAGGCACCCCCGGTGCTCTCCCCCAGCGGTGGCAATCCTGCGCGCCACTCCGGAGTTCGCGAACCTTCCGGCGGAAGGCAGGTTCTTTACTATCCTGGCGGCCGTGGCAGCCGAAGTACAGGTCGGCGCATGCTCGGACGGCTGGTCAGAGTTCAGCCCGAGTTATGCGACAGCGCAGAAGGTCTCCTCGGCATACGTTGAGCTCGGGGAAATCCTTGGCTTCATCGGCCAGGAGCAGCGGGCCCAACTCACCAACGCGTACGACACAGCCAACGGATTGCGACGCAAAGGCATAGCTCTCGTGAATACGCCGGAGCAGTACATGCTCTGCAAGACCTGGGCCGACGGCGTCACGGTCGCCGCCTCTCAAATGGAAATACAGTGAGGCCCCGGGTGGTCAGGCGTTTGTTGGGACCTATCAGGCTTTCGACGCCAACTCAGCTTGTCGAAGGCCGCTTGCGACCGGGCGTCAGCGGCCGGGGCCGATCCGTTCCCACCTCGGGAACGGCGAACAACTCGCCCACCGGATATCCCAAGGCCGCGGCTACCTTGTCGAGCAGATCGACGGTCGGGTTCTCGGTCTCCCGCTCGAGTCCGCCCAGATAAGCGCGATCCACCTGCGCATCGGCAGCGAGCTTTTCCTGCGATAGCCCGCGTTCAACGCGCAGCCGGGGCAGATTCCAGGCGACGAGCTGACGTGCATTCATGCGCCAAAAGCAGCATCATGACGCCCATCAAACCACGGTCTATAGCCATCCTAAATTGAAGAACGAGGGTCGTTTGAGGGCATCAGCCCCCTTGGACTTTCCGACGGAAGTGGTCTCGGTATGCCCCGCTACCCGCGACGAGGCGCCCCTTCTGAACCAGGTGCCTGGCCGCGCGCGCGACTTCCCACGGGATCTCATCAATCTCATAGGCAACATCAACAGCGCTGCGAAAACGAGACGCGTCAAAGGCACGATAAGCGCGCTCCTCCAGGGCGGCGTCATAATCAGGCTCTCGGTTTCCGTCCTCCCACCGATCGCACCAGATGACGCGCCCACGCCAAACGATGAAATGGCTGCCACACCCGCCGTCTCTCCAGACTGAAGGGTAGAGTGTTGGCGCACCTCCCCGCATATCCAAACGCCACGCTTTCCCGGCGCGGGGATCCAGGTTGACCACGAGCGTGGTGCCACACCCATCCGGACACTTCATCAGCACCGAACGCAGCTGCCCCCTATGGATGATCGCTGCATCTCCGGGCAACCGGATCAGCGCCTCTCCTTCATCGCGATACTCCACCTGTCCGCGCATCCGGACAGTCCGCGCGGGTTCATTCACTTCGACCGCCCCTGGCCAGGATGTCTTCGATCAAACGCACAGCGACCACATAGCCGTGCTCGCGACGGAAATGCTCGGCTGACTCGTGGCCATCCCACTGGCAGCGCCGAAGAAGTTGGACCGCCACAGCAGTCTGATACTCGGTTGCACATGATTGGACGGCAATGCCCTTCTGCCGGATTTGTCGAACCACCGTAGCCAACCAGCAATGTTCCGACGTCGGCTCACATGGTCCTGGTGGATGCTGGAACGCCTTGGGTGTGTAAAGCCGGTCGATCTCCTGAGCCCATAGAGGGTTCTTGTATTCTTTTTTGCTCGACTCTGGCGGCAGCTCGAAGGCCATCCATACCTCGAGCGCCGCCAGGTCCGACGTCAGGGGGCCACGACTGACCGAGGCGAGGTCGATGACAATCGCCTGGCCGTTCCGCACCCTGACATTCTCACCATGGAGGTCGCCATGGATCGGGCTTTGACGGTAGCTCTGCTTGACCGCCGCGAGGCGAGCCCACAGTGTGTCAAACTCCGTTGCCACACCATTCTCGCGACCGTACTCCCGGTACCTCGACCTGAGCCTATCGGGGTTGAAGATGCCGGCGTCCATCATGGCCAGCGCGACGGACCTTTCCTGCGGATCCTGTGCGTAAGCCTGATCACGCCAGCCGCCCAGCGTCTCATCAATCAAGGCAGTGATGGCCTGGGCCGCCACGTTGCGCCGCGCTAGATCCCACAGCGATTCCGAGCGATCAACGAAGTTACCGACCAACAGCGCCCGCTCGGCGCCGGCGACTACCTCGCGCACGTTCGGACGCAAACCGAACGGAATGAAAGCGTCGGCGAACTGCCGATAATTTCTGAACTCGGTCTCGATCTTGTCACGACGGTCGAGCTTGGCAAACGCCGGCTGAGGCCAAACTCCCGCGTTCGATTTGTCGACGGTCATATGCACAGCGAAAACTCGCGCATCCGACAGACCTCCGGTAAGCTCGGTGAGGACGATCCTCTTACAATCTGAGAATGCCCGCTGGAACAGCGGCGCATCTGCCGGGCGGATGGGTTCGCGGTTTCCGGCGACCACAATCTCCAGGTCAACGCGCGGCTGCGGGCCGGCTTCATGCCGTGCAACACCTTCGGCAACCTCGAAAGCCCTAGGCGCCGTGCGCACGTTGAATCCGGGCAAGGCGAGGATCTCCGAGAGGGCCGTTTGAGCAGCGCCCATGGCCAGATCGTCTGGAGCAATCAAATCGATGCGACAACCGTGGTCCAGCAACTTTGGCGCGTAGGCTTTTGCGGCCGCAATCACCTCCTCGACATGCTGCCCTTTGATCGCAAAGATCGCTGCTGTTACCGTTGTCAGCACAGGCAGTTCACCGGCGCTCAAGACTCGAAGGACGAGGCGACGATTGGCAAACTCTTGTTCTGTGGTGCTGTCCGGTGTCGCCCCAAACCAGAGCACCTCTTTGCGATACTCATCCATGCGTATGCCCCACCGGGCGCACCGGGAGCGGCCAGCCTGTGCCGCGGCTCAATGCCCCTGCTGCCGAACAGACGATGCAGTCCTCCACGCGATTGGCCTGTGTCGGTCGAACCGTGCCTCGGATGCCGTCGTACAGCAGAAAGCGGGCGCGCCCCGGAATCGGTGTCACGGCCGAGAGGAACATCGTCACCGCCAAGGAGGCCATCGTCGAATTGAGCGATATCACCGCCGGCTGTGGCTCATGCGCGCCGTGTACGTAGGGGTCGGCGGCGCGCTGGGCCGCCGTCATGAGCTCCCGGCGGATCTGTTCGCCATCTAGAGCCTGGGTACAGACCAGGCACGTCAGCTCCGGGGCCAGCATCTGTACTCGTCCCGTCACGTGGGTGACTTCACCATCGTGCACGGTGATGCTCACCCCCATGTCGATGGTCGGAACAAGGTGCTGATAAGCAATCTGGCCAACAACAGCCCGGCTGGCGTGGGAGTCGGTGCACAGGAAGACGAAGTCGAGCCCGGCAAGCTCAGAAGCGACGTCGGCATCAACCACATCGCGTTGCAGGATGCGGACCTCTGCCAGCGGGTTGGTCCGCTGGATTGATCGTGCTGCAACCGCCACCTTCGCCGTTCCCACGTCACTGGGTTCGGCGCCGACTAGGCGGTTCAGGTTCGTCGGCTCGACAACATCGGGGTCGATGATCGTGAAGTCCCGGACACCCAGATGCGTCAATTGTTGGATCGTCACCGACCCTGTACCACCCGCTCCGACGACCCCGATCCGCAACGACCCGACAATGTGCTGTCCCAAGGCACCAAAGGCTCGGATCTGACGATCATGTATTGGCCCCACGGCGGCAGTTTCGGGCTGCTCAGTGAGCGCCCTCAGTGTTTCGCCCACCTCCCACGCGACGACGTCTCCGCCTCCCCCGAGGTGTCGAACGCGGCATCCATCCGGCCCAACCACCATCGCCAGGTGTGTGCCTCCGGCGACTCGGCGGCCGAAATATTCGGCAAGCTCGAGTTCGCCCGCGTCGTCGACCGATGAGAAGCGAGGAAAGCCAGGGGTGCGCGGATGCGTGTGGATCAGAATGACAATGAAACCGCCGGCTCGTGCACGGTTTGCGACGTCCACGAGAAACGCCGCCCTCAAGATCGCGTCATCCGCCTCGCGCCGTTCATAGGCCCACTCCGGCGCTAGCTCGGTAGCTGCGACCACCCAGGCATCAGCCTCTGGGTTGTAACGCGCGAAACCGATCGCGCAGGTCTCGCGCGACGTGTCCGCAAGCAGCTCGCCGACGAGGAGAGAATAGGTCGGTGCGGCGAAACGCAGCCCGCTCATAGCGCCCGCCGCAAACGATCATTGATGGTGTTCATCCAACTCGACAGCGTGTCCCGGTTGGCGTTCCATCCGCCCGTCAGATGCCACGAGAACCAGAGTCCGCCGCCGCCATCTTCCGGAATGGGATTGTTCGCATTGGATGCTTGCGGGACCAGCTCCCCGGCGAGGCGGAGATCGGGATCAGCCCAGAAGCAGTCGAGAGCCGCATACGGGTAGGTCGGCGGCACCAAGAAGCGAACGCTGGTTTTCGCCTTATTCCAACCCGGAGGGAGCGGCACCTCGTGCACGGTCACGAGGGTCGTGCCGCTTCCCAACAGCTTCACTTCAACGTTGCCATAACGATCTCGCAGCTGAGCGAGCTGGACCTCGAGGACACTCATGTCTCAGCCGAAATTCGCCTTGGGAACAGAAGAGAACCGCGGCGGGCCGTGATCCTTTTCGAGCGACACAACTTCGCTGTCCTGGATGACGACGTCGGGGTCGTTGCCGTGCCCCTCGAGCACCAGATCGTGGGTTTGATCCCAGTCGGGCACCCGCGCCTTAATCTGCAGGCCCGTCAGCGTGGCCTGGTCGGTTTCGTACTTGGCCCCGTTCACGAAGAAGATGTACTTCTTCGGCGGCTTCCCGCCGCCCTTACCCTGCTCTTCACCATCCTGAGCCACCATGACGCTCTCCTTTGCGAGCTGAAAGCGCCATCGGCGCTATTGACCTATGGTTAGGTGCGGACCGATATTGTCGAATCGGTCTGCATTGAGACTAGTATGTAATCGGACCGAAATGACAACTCAAGTCCGAACTCGGACTGCCAGCGAAAGGGGTGTGCAATGGTGAGCGTGGCTCGGGAGACCGCCAGCGGAGCGCGCGAGAGCCAAGAACGAAAGGCGCTCGAAGCCTTTGTCAAAATAGCTGAGCTCTGGAATCTAACCGCCGATCAGCAAGTGATACTGCTCGGCTCACCAGCCAGATCGACCTTTTTCAAGTGGAAGAAGGGCGGGGGACAGCTACCAGGCGACACAGTGGAACGAATCTCACACGTGCTCAATATATATAAGTGCCTTACGATCTTGTTCCCGGATCCGTTACGTGCCGACGCGTGGGTGCGAAGGCCAAACAGGTTTTGGAATCAGCAAAGCGCGCTTGAGAGGATGATGAGCGGAACGATGGCAGATATTATCGATGTGCGCAGATATTTGGATGCGCAACGCGGGGGATAAGTATGGAGTTTGTCTCTGTCGACGTGAATGCCAATTGGTACCGCCTGATACCGTCCCGCTTTCCGCCAGTGTCTCTCTATGAGCGCGTTGCACCTGAGCTCGATTGGGCTGATATTGCCTCGATCGAGGAACTGACGAACCCGCGCGTGCAGGCGCGAAAGGTCCTTACCGGCCAGGCCGAGGTCAACGAGACCTCACCGAGGCTGCAGAACTGGAACCACGCTCCGTTCACCTACCTCAATCCGGAAGGCACCTGGCTCCTCGACCCGTTCATCGGAGCACTCGAACTCTCCGATAGCCTGCAAACGGCGTTGGCGGGGTCAGTGCGCAAGCGTGAGCTGTTCCTATCGCGCACGAGCGAACCTCCGCTCGATCTAGACATGCGAGTCCTCTGCACCCGGGTGAAGGGAAGTTTTGCTGACCTTCGGGGACTGGATCTGACGCTGACTCAAAGCGCCAGGTGGCGCGTCGGCGAGGGCCTGCTGCAGAGCGGGCGAGCCGGCGCATTGTTCCGCTCACCCTATCGCGAGGCCGGGACATGCCTCGCGGTTTTTGCCGGCGAGGTGCTCGAGCGAAGCCTGCAGGCCGAGCATTTCAGGTTCGTATGGGACGGGACGATGGTGAAATCGGTCTACTCCTTCGACAACGCCCAAACACTGCTTCCCGAGGCGATCTTCTCCAACGACGCTATCGAGCAAGCGGCGTGATGGTCCTACGCAGACAGCCCTGAGCGCGCCCGCCAGATGGATCGGTCAGCCACCGTCGTCTGCGCCGGGGCCGTCCCCAGCCAGAAAAGCCGATCACGCTCAGGTGGAAAAGCCTCAGTGCAATGTCGTCGAGTTCCGCGACGCGGGCAGCGGTAGCCATCCGGAACTCGAGACAGCAAGCGATGGACGGCTCCGGCAACCCAATCGAGCCGCGTCTCACTCACGCCGACGACGTCGCGTGGGGGGGCCGATATCTCGATAGTGCGTCGTCGCCAATCGTTCCCGTCAATTGAGGCCGGCGTCGCACGACGTCTCGAGCGACTCTTCGCAGCGTTGAACCATATCGTTGCCTCGGGCCCCGGGCCGCGGTCCAGCGTTGCGCCCGACAGGAAGCGGCTGCGCAACGCAATAGCAGGCGTGACCCCGATCCGTTCTACGGCCTCCTCGGCGATTTCGACGATCAGGTCGAATCCTCCAGGCGTTTCACTCCATTGCTCTCGAACGCTTCCCGGCCCATGTGCGTCCCGCTCGATCCCGTGAAATGGCACACCTGAGCGTTTCAAGCTGCCGCTGGTAGGGTGAACGACCGAACGAACAGCAAGGAGTATCGGCCGGCTTGCGGCGCTCAGTGAGACTCGCGGCACCATGAAGCCCTGCAGCTGATAGTCACCGCGGCTTGTCAGCTCCCGTATTTGGCCGCGCGCTCTTTGTGTTTTCTGAATATCAATCACCATAGAGACAATTGACGAGGTTGCGCCTCGGGTTCCACCAACACCCGATCGAGATCGGTATCCCTCGATTGCAATGACCAGATGCCCCGTTGTTAGGCCGCAGCTGCATTTGGTGGTCTCACCGGGCATTGCGTGACAGGTGAGTCAGCTCATGGATCGCAGCAATTGCCGCCCGGTGACGATTGCGAGCGCCCGGTAAATCCGTTGCTGACCAGCGAGTGTACGGTGTACCCATCTGTACAATTGAGACAATCATGCAGTATATTTATCGTCTGATGTGTCACTTCGTGAGCACGAGATTCGAGAGTTAGCCGACGGATCTGTTCCGCGTGGTGACATGTGTGCGTTAGTTCTACCTCCGGGGGGCGCGGGTGGACGAGTGCGACGAACCGAACCGGCGAGCTGCCGTTGAGCAGCGCGAACTAGACGCAGGTGGCATTGCGAAGGTCACGCGTCGCAGCTTCATACTAGGAAGCGTTGCTACCGCAATAAGCACGAGTGCGATCGCCCAAGCGCAGTCATTCTGGACATATGCTGTTGAGCGCGACGGAGCGGATCGCTTCACTTACCTGGTTTATCATCCCTCGTTGGGCGGAGGGGCCGAGGCAGCAAAATACTCTGCTTTCTCCGAGCGGACCTTCGGCGACACGGCGCGGATATTGGTGACCCCGCGGCTCAATCGGTCCGGTGGGGTAAACAAGGGTGGCGAAGTTGATTTTGTGCTGCAGGTGCGTGGTGCAACTTTGCTCCCATTATCCAGCCCCGACCGGGCCTTCGACCTGTCGTTTCACTTCTTCCATGATGCGGACAACAAGGATGGCGGTCCGTCGATCGACGTCAGGGCCTCGGGTTGGCTGTTTGGCAACTCGCGGTTGCTTGCATCCAAGGTAGCGGCAGCCGACTGGCTAGCCGCCCCGATTCCGATCAATGGCAAAACTCACAGTTTGGCCAGTCGGCTCCTGAAGGAGCTATTTGGCAACCTTCCAACTCTGCCACGTAGCGGGAGCCTTGCATTGAGCATGGTGCCGCCGCGCTCCATGGACGATCCTTTTGCGCTGCAGGTCGGACTCGTCAGGGACCCAGTCGATCAAACCGACGGCCGCGACAGGTTTTCGCTGGCGGTCGAAGACTCCAATCCGCTGCTGGAGAGAGAACAGTTCGAGCGAAAGACCATAGCTCACGGGTCCTTCCTTGAAATATGGCGAGAACGAGCCCTTTACGGCGACCGAGACCGGGGCCGGCCAAACGAGGAGAAAGGTGCAGTCCTTGTCGATCCGGCCGATGCCGCGGTCGGTCCCAAGACCCGTGCTCGTCTTCACGATGCGAGGCGTGCGGGTCCGGCGGTAGCGCTAGCAGAGCACGTCCGATCGGGGGAAGGCTGGTCGAGTGCGAGCAACCCGGTCTTGAGCGAGCACACGATCTTAGGCACCCCGCTGCTGGAGCGGTTCGCCACAGCGAGCGGTGGTGAAGTGATCACCGCAAGCATCGCAGCGAGCGGGAAGTTTCTGGTTGCCACCTCTCACTCTTTGCGCCCGGAAGATCGTGCGAGCATGGAAGGGCCGTTCCCCGTCCAAGGTCATCTCGAGCTCATCCAGCGCATTGGAGCGTTGGACCGGGTCATACAGTGCCGACTAGCTGTCGGCGCCGGCACGTTCAGGATCAATACCAATTTCGGCAGCTTCTCGGCCCAAGCCCCCGAGCCTCGTCGCCTGGACAGTTCCGCTGGACGAGAGGCTCCTCCCCTGCGGCTGGTGGCAGATGGCTTTCATCACCTGCGCCAGTTCGAAATCTCTGTAAGCATCCTCGATGCCTCGATCACCTTGCCCGAGAACGAACTGGGCTTTGCCCACCCGGCCCCAATCTCGCACCATTTCGCGCGGCTGGATTTTGTGGGCGGTGCCCATGTGGTCTTCCATCTCCACGGGCTCGACGATGCCGGCGCCAGGCATCAGGTCGGGCGCGTTCTGCTCGGCTACTCGGGCGACGTGGATCCGGCTCTGCAGGGCTTTCCGTGCAGCCTGCCGATGGAGCAGGCGAAGCTGCAGTTGGTTCGAACCCAGGACCTCGTCGCGCTGAAGTATCGTTTCCTCGGGCTCGATCTGGTAACTGACGGCAAGGTGTCCGCGCTGATGCCGCGCGGACCCGCGGTGGTCGCGAGAATGGGCGCCGAGGCTACCTCGCTCACGGGACCGGTGGCAGACCCTCGCCCGACGATCGTCGTCGAGCTGCCGCCCCAGCATCGCGCCGAACAGGCGTTCTTTCAGCTTCGCGAGACGCGACCGACCCCACCGAAACTTCCCGGAATCGTGCGCGCCGTTCCAGCAATCGAAGAATTGCTGCTTGGGTTGCATGCCGCCTATCCCGCTGAGGGTGACGACGAAGACGCTCTGTCCCGCGGCCGCATCGCGGCTCGCCGGCAATTGCTGGCTACGCTGCTGAGCAAGGTGGGCGCGACAGAGCTGCCGCGCTACGACGAACTGTCCCGGTTCATCAACAGTACGGGCACTGTGAAGCCGCTGCCCGTCGAGGTGGCCCTGGGGACTGACAAGGATGTCTTGGCGTTCCTCGATTTCGTCCAGGCCTACGCCCAGACGTTCGTGCCTACGGAGCCCGCCGAATGGAAGCAGATCCCAACGGAACAGCGCCTCTATGTCGGGCGTGAGTTTCTCGATCCGGAAGCGCAGCTATTGGCCGAGCTTGTGCAGGACCGCGAGAGAACCAAGGACCCGAACCAGGACGTAGTAAGCGCGCTCATCGACCGGTTACCGGTGGACCCCGTTTCTACGGAAGAGCTCGAAGCGATCAAGCAGAACCACGCATCGATGCCCAACGCCGCCGATCGGGAAAGAGCGATTGCCGATGCGCTGGCCGGGCTGACCAAGGCACGGGAGCCGGGCTTTATCGAGTTCAAAGCCGTGTACGACCCAGCAGTCGGCAGGTTCCTGACATCGCGCGGCGCGCTGCCCGCAGGTTTGAACGACGTCGGGGGCATCTCCAAGTTTGAAGGACGAGAGAGGCTTCGTGGCGCGGTCCTGCAATTGCGACAGAAGGCAACGAAACTTGCTGTGGAGCCGGCTCTCGCAACCTGGCTGGTCCTCTTCAAGGAGTTCATCGAGAAGCTGCCGACGACCGCCCTCACGTCCGATACTCAGTCCGAAACGGAGACCCCGACACCCACCGCCGCTTCACGGCTCTCGGGGCCGTCGCGCCTGGCCTTCCGTGTCAACACTGACGACTACGAGACCGGGGGGCGCAACGGCACCATCCCGTTCACCGTGGACGATCTGACGAACTTTTCGCGCTTCGAGTTGCAGGTCGTGCGGAGAGCGCAGAAGCTCTTTCACACCTACAAAAACGGCGTTCGCCGGCCGCTGTGGGATCTTGAGGAAGATCTCGATCTGGGCAACATGCTCGTGCATCAAGGCTTCTCGCGCGGCGGCAACTCGCGTCTGAAAATCGACCCCGACAACCTCGAAGGTGATCCGCTCTGGGAGGATGCCCTTGCCGAGAGAAGTTGGCGGGAAGAGAGGATTACCGTCGATCAACGTCTAGCGGAGGTCGCTGCCTCCGCATCCGAACCGCCTGGCGAACTCGAGACCGCCATCGAGTTGCCCTTTCGCCTGGTTCTCTCGCCGTCGCAAGATGCAATGTTCCGCACGCCCCGGGGCGTGCCACCCGAGCTGTTCGGTGAGCGGCTCGATGATACTGGGAACGGCATTCCGCCTGGGGTTGGGCTCTGGACCGCCGAACTCGACCAGCAGTCTGATGCCACGCTACGCGCCGTCTGGTCTCCGGATTTCCGCCCCGAGGCATTTCTTCCCCAGGATACGGCGCGACACGGCTTTTTCTTTCCGAGGCGTAAGTCGCGCGTGAACCGGTCGCCGGTCAGGGGGCCGTATGCCCCATGGGCCATGGGCCGACATCTCTCCTCGAGCGATCTCAAAGCGGCCGCCGCTGAACTCGGTGCACACCGGTTCCGTACATCACTCGACGCTTTCGATCGGCACGAACTGGTTGCCTTAACGTCGCTGCACGGGCTTCCAGTGATGGGGCGAGTGAGCATGACCGGGACACGCCTTGGAAAGGACCAACGCGAGCCGCCTCCCGGATTTCAGGTGTCCCTGATGGGGCAACCATCCAAGGTCGATCTGGAATCGATCGAATTCAACGATGTGTACGTGCCGCGCCGGCTCGACCCGGAGGGGCTGGAACTGGCCCTCACCTCTCTTGGTGGATACCTCAACGTAAACGCCTCCTTCGAGCCACCAGCTGCTATTGTCGACTTTCAGCGTGGGTCGCTGTTCGACGCTCTTTCGATCGAGCGCTGGCGCCACACGATCGTTCTCGGGCGCGATATCAGTGCGGAGGTGGTCTACAAGGGCTATCTCATGCCCTTCGGCATCCGCGCGGCGCTGATCAAGAGCACGGAGCGCGTTTTCGAGCTGGTCCCCGGCCGGGAAGGACCGATCGCCATCCTGCGACAGCGGATGTTTATCCGCATCGCCAACCCGGTGAAGGAATACCCCGCCTTCCGGCAACCCGACGAGGGGCGCCGACTGCCCTTCCGGAAGATCCGAGTGCTAACGACCCAGACACCGGACATCGTGGATCCGTTCGATTTGTCTGGTGCACCGGACGACACCGGGGTGTGGCCAGGAGGGCTTATCGACCTGGGGCCGCGCGACGATATCAACTCCGCCCAGCCCCCCCCGCCAGGCACGCCGTTTTGGCCGCGCACGGCACGGCGCAAGGGCGCCGAAGTCATGTTCGAGATCTTGCTCGACGAGACCAACAAGGTCCGCATACCGCTGGTCTTCGTTGACAACGTTACTGCCAACAACGCGACTTCGCTGGAAGCGCTGACGGGGTACTACGGTCTGCTAGGCAAGCGCCAAGGCAAAGATTCCTACCGCGCGCAGAACTACCTGGTCCAGCGGCCGCTATTCGGCCAGAAGATCATCCTCGCCCCCTCGCTGGAGCAAGGCGACACCCAGTTCGAGGTTGACACGATGACGTTCGGCGTCGAAGGACGCCGGCTTGACACCGTCGTCGATCCGCCGGCTGCCACTTACGTGCCCGAGCTTGTCAACCTCAACTACAGAAGCGACGCCTTCATGCAAGGCGTCGACCAGCCGCCATTCTACCCCACGATGCGACGCGCCAGCGTGCGGGTTGGGCAGATCGAGCGCATGACCGGTCAGCTCAATGGGACTCCCGTGACCGTTGGGTACGACTCGACCTACGCTCTCGCAGGATTTGATCCGCCGGCCGGTACCCCGGCTGACTCCAGTCGCAAGGTCGACAATCCTCGGTCCATCTTCCTTACGCTTGCCGAGCCGGTGCCGATGAAGTTCGGCAATTCCGGCGATCGCGGTGGTGCGGTCTCCAGGCCCGAGGCCAACGTCGTCGCGCTGTCGCGATCGCGCGGGCCAATCGGTAATTCCGACGGTGAGCTCGTCAGGAAGCCAGAGAACATCCCCTCAGGCGGCGAGTTCGCTCCGGTCGCGCACCAGATCAAGGATCTCAAGGGTCCTGAGTTCTTCCCCGACAGCGCCACCATTCTTGGTCTGGTGAAGGTCAAGGACGTTCTTGAGGTGGCGGCAGCGCTGCTTGGGATCGATCTCGAGCCGAAGCTGCAGGAGATCGTTGAATTCGGTGGCGGCCTGGGCAACGACGCGGACGCCTTTGTCCGCGAGAATGTGCTCCGGCCCCTCGATGGCGCTCTGCAGGATTTTGAGAGTGGCCTCCAGCGTATCGAGTTCAACGGGCAGAAGGGGTTTGGGGCGCTCAACGCCATCTACCCCGAGGTCGGAGCCACATTTGCAGATTTCAGGGCCAGCGCGCGTGACGCGCTTAGTGCGCCGCCGCCAAGTGCGGGGATCGACGCTTCGATCCGTGCATACTCAGCCGTCTACTCGCGCGGGGGGCGTTTCGCCAGTGCCATCGAGCGCGCCTCCCGCGATCCTCTGACGCCCATTCGCGAGGCCTTCAGAGGCAAGATCGAAGGCTACGTGTCCAAGCTCAAGACCGACCTGGCCGACGTGCTGGCACAGGTACAGGCCCTATACGCACCCCCGCGGCTGCGGCAGCAACTGATCGTTCTTCTCAAAAGCCTTCTCTCCGACCAGGTGGGGAGCGTATCGAGCGAGCTGGCTCACCTCGTGTTCCGCCTACCTATCGGTGACTCCCTGCCGACCGGTTCTGAAAAGCTCGCGACGGCTGCTCTCGAACGCTCGTTCGCCCAGGCAATCGATGGGACCAAGGTGTGGAATGCCACGCCCGGCCAGCAGCTCTTCTCGGTTGAGGAGTTCGGCAAGGCCATCGCTGCCGCGCTCGAGGTGGAGGCCATGCAGTCTGGCCTGCCTCAGGCGCTGGCTGATTGGCTGGCGCAGCGCGCTTCAGCACTCCGCGCTCAGACCGAACGATTGACGGGGCTACTGTGGGATCTGTTCTCCGACACGATGAACGCGCTTATCCGCGCGCTCGACCCGCTTGCCGACCTGGCATTGATCAATATCGACCGGGCAATCGCCGGCCTTGCGTTGGCTGGTGATGCGATCGCTGTTGCGCTCGACAAGCTCGCTGCACTCAAGCGGATCGGCGATGCTCTGGGCAGTCAGTGCGAACAGCTAGTCGATACCCTCGACAGCTATGTCCGGAGCGTCCTTCCCATTGATGCGAGTCAGGTCGACGTTAGCGTCTGCCTGCCCGAACCGGGCGTACCGCTCGATTGGGCGGCCTGTCAGAACGACCCGGACGTGCCCCGCGTCTACAAGGCCGTGGCCGCGGTGAGCCGGCTTGCCGACAGCTTGACCGTGCTGGTCGACCGTGGTTTCGGCAAGTTGGACAAGCTCATTGCCGACGTTCGCCACGAGGGTGTGGCCGACGTCGACCGTGCGCTCAATGCACTACGGGAGTTGCAGAAACACCTCACCGATCCGAAGACCGACCCTCGCGCAAAGATTGCCAAGGCCAGAACTGATCTTGTGGCATCGGCGAAGCGGCTGCATGCGATCGGCAAGGCCTACAGCGAGCTGTACCAGGCGAACGTGCAGGAACTGAAGGCGACGTGCCAGTCCCCGAACATTCTCTTTGGCGAGCTGATAGCACCGACTATTGAGCTTGATGCAGAACGACGCAAGGCCATCGCGGCCATGCGCGATGCCGCGGAACTCATTGCCGCGCTGTTCGGTGTTCTCGCCACGGACATCCCGGATAGCGGCAAGTCCCATGCCGGCGTGCCAGGTCCCACCGTTTTCGCAGTCGTGCCGGATCTTGGGGCCAAGAAACCGAATCTTGACCTCGATCCCAAGGACTGGAGCTGGGACGTTGCGAGTACCGACGTACCCAATACTGTCTACCACCTGGAACGCGCCAAAAAGGAGATCCTCGGCGCCATCCTGCCTGCACTCAACCATGCCGCCGCGTTGTTTGCCGACTTGAGCTCGCTGGCCGGGTACATCACGACCGAGGCTGATGCGCAGAGGGTTGCGGCAAAGGAAAGGATGGAGGCAGCGCTCCGGAGCCTGAGCAGCCTCCTGACCCTTGACAACGAGCTTTCGGGTCGGCTCGCCGCTGCCGCCGACCAGCTGGTAGCGGTGGCAAGCCTCCAAGTCGTGGCCGACCTCAATGCTGACCTCAGCGCTTGGCGGACTAGCATCATCGACATCCGCAAGCAGCTGGTGAATCCCGATACCCCCCTTAGCAACATCATGGCCCTCAAGGAGCTGCAGAGGCAGACCATCAAACTGCCCGACCTTGCCAATGCAGTGCTGACGCAGGCAATCGGCGAGGCCAAAAAAACTGGCGACGATCTTCTGCAGGAGCTCAAGGAGGGCCTCGAGGCGCGGCTCGCCACGTTCCTTCTCGAGGCTCTGTCGCGCGGCGATAAAGCTCACCGCAAGGCGATCGAGGCAATCGAGCCCACCCTGCAGAAGCTCGCCGGGAAACTGGCGACGGGCTTTGAGGCGTTGCGCCAGGAGCGCGACAAGGTGGTTGCGTCGCTTGGGCCGAGCGATCCGAGCGACGCTTTCGCAAGCATCAATCAGGCGCTGAAGTTGCTTTTGGTTGCCTGTCCACTCGATCCCTCCAAGCCAACCGAAGACCTGCTTGCGTTCCAGGCGAGGACGCTCACCACGCTTGCCTCTGCCGACGCCGAAACGGCTGCCAAAGGTTTGTTGCAGCTCATCCGTGCCTGGGGCGCTTCAAACACGACAGCGACGGTCTGTGTTGCCAACGATCCGAATGGCCCCAATGCGGTGCTGGTGATTTTCAACCAGGTTGCGGGTGCCGTGGACACTCTGGTGCGGCGCGATTTCTCCAAGCTCATTGACCTCGGCGCCATAAGGCGGGCGGTGGAGGACAAGCTCAAGCAGCTGATTCCGAGCCGGGTCACGCTGGCCTATGACCTCGATTTTCCGCTGTCGGAGTGGGGCGGCATTTTCTTGCCGGCCGGACCAGAGTCAAAGGTTTTTCCTGGTGCGCCGCAGACCCACCTGACCCTGCGGGCGAGAACGATCATCGATCTGTTGAGCCCGAGCACGCCGCGCGTCGACGTGTCGGGCCAGATGGGCCCGTTCGCCGTCAAGCTTGTTGGCGATTTGGACGTCATTACCCTGAAGTTCGACGGCGCGCGCTACGGCAACGAGACGGGCGGCAAATTCAAGACCAACATCACCGGTGTCGACCTGGGCGAAATGGTCGCCTTCCTCGACCAGTTCTCGCAGTACTTCTCGTTTGGCGGCAACGGCTTCTACATTGCGGTCCGCTTCGACCTGCCGGGTATAGAAGCCGGCTACCGGATGCCGCCGATCTACCTCACGCTCGGCGCGCTCAATATTGCGAACCTATCGTTGAACGCTTCGTGCATTCTGCCCTTCAGCGATGGTGCGGCGCTCTTCAAGGTTGGGTTGTCTCGGCCCGAGGCCCCGTTCTCGATCACCGTTGGTCCCTATGGCGGAGCCGGGCACCTGGCGCTCTATGCCGATGCTGGCGGCATCATTGGCTTCACCGCGTCCATGGAATTCGGCGCCATCGTCGATTTCCGATTCGGCCCGCTTTCGGGTCGAGGGCAGGTGACGGCCGGCATCTACATCCGATCGCTGAAGATTAACGGTACGCGCGTTTCGACGATCGAGGGTGTCTTCACCGCAGCCGGGTCTGCGAACATCGCCATGTTCCGTATCTCCGCAATGCTGCAGGTGCGAGTCGGTCAGCAGCCCTCGGGCGGCATGGCGGGCAGCGCGGTCTTCACCTTCTCGTTCTCGCTGGGCCTCAAGGACATCGAGTTCCGATTTGTCATCTTCAAGCAGGAGAGCAAGGGTTATGGCGGGGGCGGCATGTCCGGAAATGCCAGCGCCGCGCTGGACGATGGCTACTTCTCCCGCGAGCTTGATGGACGAGAGCGCATTCGCACCGCGCAGGCCTCGGGAGACATCGAGGCGAAACCGACGGCGACATGGTCTGAATACGGCAAGCCGAACCAGTCGGGTCCGCTCCTGATGGCCCGTACTCCCACCCAGGACTCTGACTACGCGAAGTACCTCCAACTGTTCTCAGAGGCGGAAGCATGGCTGCCAACGTAACAGCCACGACAGAGCTGGCCGACGCAACCGGTGATGGCTACGCCTGTCATCTGGTACCTAAGTCGCTCGCGCGGACGGAAACGGGCTATGCCATCGTGGCGACAGCGGTGTTCACCCCGGTGCCGTTGGCAGCCGATCGCCCAAACGACAATTCGGCCTTGCTGGAGCGTTGGCCGTCGTGGATTGCCGATCATTTGGCGGGCGGCCTCGAAGTGCGGGTACGGCCTGCCCTTTCCTCGGAGGGGGGCGCAAAGGCGGGGCTCGCCGTCTCGATGCTCGAGGACGGCTATGAGGCGCTGATAGACTCCGGCGCCTATGCGACGCGCGAGGATGTGCTCAACGATCTCCGTGGCTTGTGGAAGGACTGGTTCAGCCAGTCGGGTAGTTTCGATGCGCTACGGCGACTATTGGCTGAGGCCGCTACTGCCCGCGCCGCGGACGCGTTCAAGGACATGATCCCGCCTGGCGGCAATACGGCGGATGGCCCACTTCCGGACATCGTGTCTGTGCCGCGCTCGGACCTGGGTCGAAAGCTCACTGCGGCCCGCGCCCGCGACTTGCTCGAGAACGCCAACAATGCCCTGCTCGCAAGCGCCAGTACGTTGCGCCTCGACCGCACGGCTTGGCTGAAGCGCCTGAAAGAACGGGATTTCGACGCGCAGCCTTGGGCCAAGCCGAGGCCCGCAGGCGCGGGGACCGCAGATGTCCATCCGTTCCGCTATGATGAGACTGCAACACTGTCGAAGACGTGGACCGACCTTCAAGCAGAACTCCAGGCGGAGCGGTATCACCTGGATGGTGCTCTGCGTGCGAGCATGACAGAGATGCGCGCTGCCACACGGCGCTACGCAGAGGCACGCCGGCAATGCTCGGTCCCTACGGATGCGAAGGCACTATACGAGAAGCTGACTGCTGCGGGCGCCAAAGCGCCCGCTTGCCCCGCCAACACGCCGCTCGAAAGCAGCGTATTGGATGTGCCCGCATTCGAGGCGGAGCTCAACCGGGACCTGGCCGTACACGTCGCCTCGACACTGCCCGATCATGGGAAAGATGCCCCGGTAGTGCACGACACGATTACCACGCGGTGGCACACTCTACAGGGCATGCATACGCTGACGCGTCTGGCGCACACGGTCGTTGACATCCGGTTCGAGATCGGCGCCGCCCTGCTCGAAGAGATGGCACCGATGATACCGGCGACGGACCACGCCATCCGGTATCTGGAATTCTGCGTGGACTCGCCCATCCGCCGGGGTCCGCGCCTCTGGACCCTGACGAAGCTGCGTCTGCCGGATGAGCTCGGCGAAGCTGGCAGATGCTGGCCCACGACCGTCGAGGAGTGGGCCACCGTTGCATCCGGCCTATCGTTGGACCGGTGTGGCAAAGTCCCCGTGGACACGATTGATGGCGTCGTCGATCTCGAAGCCTGGGTCGATATCGGCGGCACATCGCACCGCCGCTACGACCTGTTGTCCGTCGACATGACCCTAGCCGCCGAAGCGGAAGTGAAGCGACAGCGAAGCGCAGCGACTGGGGCAGAGATTGCCTCCGAAGCGCGTGGCGTGCTGGTGGGTGGCGAGGAACAGGAGACCGCCGAAACCTCCACGCTCAAGACCGCCGGTTTCCAGATCGTGGACCGCTGGCGGCAGGCCGCGGCCGTACGTCAATTCCAGACGTCATGTGACCGCATCTGGGTCGGCGAGCAGCGTGTGGACGCGCATGATCTACGCATCGGCCACAAGGTCGATGTTGGTACCACGATTGGTGCGCCCGTCGCCGGCACCAGCCGGTTTTGGACGAGCCTGACCGACCGCCGCATCGAATACGGAAATTCCGAAAGTGGCGTCGACATCGAGCAGCTGCTTGAGGCCCTGGTGCCGAACAATGGGGCCGGCACTTCGACCGCCCATCGAGACGAACTCGATGGTGCTGTCCTCGGCTCGGCCACGCGATTGTTGAAAAACGCTGATCCCGATGCGAATAGCGATGTTGCAAAGGTAACAGCGTTTGCTGAGCAGGTTGTTGTCAGCTGGGACGGCGATCCGTTGGGACAGCGCACAGGCAGCTTCAAGGAACGGGCCGGGCAGGGAGCAATCCCCGTCTCCCAGGATGCCAGTCTGCCTACTGAGGGCCAGCTTCGACCTCTCAAGTTGTGCTTCGGCCGAAGTTACGCCCTCGGCCTGCGCGACGTGCTTGCCGGCGGATGCACAGTACCAATCGATCAGGCTGCATTGGCATATGACGGCGGTCTCGGGACCGGCCTCGCCTACCCCGCATCGACAACGGAAGTCGCCCGGTTCCTGCGCCACGAACGGATAAACGCCCCGCTCGTCGCGACCGATGGCGAGTTACTCGTACGTGAGCACGCTAGCCAACGCGGCGGCATCGACGGCAAGCTGCTGGTCGTCCGTAGCGAGCCGGAAGGCTTAGTAGAACTAGATGAGGCGTGGCGCTTTGGACCGTCTGAGACGACTCGTATTCTGTTCGCGCCGGCGGTCGAGCTGAGCCTCGCCGCCAGACATGGCGTCTTTGATGAGGCTCCAAACGCAGCAGCTAGGGGCGGCCTGCAGGACATCGACTACAACGCCGAATGGGGCGGCTTCCCGGTATTCGACCCGGCCGGCCCAGCAGCGTTGGAAGCCATTCGATCAAGCTATCGCGACGACGAAAAGCCCAAGTCGCTCAACGACGGCACGATCGTCAACGGCTCGGCGGTGCCCACGGGGTTCGCCGCGGTGCGTGCAAGCGCGGGCACAAGGCCGAGGAAGATCAAGTACTTCCCTGACCCCGCGGCGCGCCACCTCGTCATCGCCTTGCGACGGGAGTCCGACCCGAATGGCTACCTCGACGGGACGGCCATCTGTGTGCCGCTCTATCCCAGGGCCAAGGTCCCTACGGGAATCGGCACCCCCGGCTATCCCGACGCCAGGCCGGTGGTACTGCGCGTGCGTACCTATGACGGCGAGCCCGATGGGCCGCTCTCCTCATACGATCAACTGCGCCTCCGCGCCGGGATATCGAGCGACAAGGACTGGCGGCTCACAAGGGTGGGCACGGGTGAGGCCAAGGAGGTGACGATCTCACTTGCACCCGGCGAAGACTTCGAGATCGAGACGTGGTGCATTCCCGAACAAGCTCAACTGCAGGCGTGGTTCGATCTACCGGAGGGAGTGGCCCAGTTGCGCCAGGCTCTGGGATCCAATGCCGAGGCATGCGAGGCGCTGGATACCCTGTGCGCCGAACCAGGCGCCGATCTCACCGTGAGGCGCGGCGAGCACACGATCCCTTGGCAGCTGATAAGGGACACCGCAAAGGCACTCCATACCGCATTGCAGTCGCGCCCCCTCCCTGAACTCGCAGCCGTACGCCGTTTGCGGGCTCTCCACGCAACGGGGCTGCCCGCCACGGCACCCAACTTTGTGTACGGCAATGCACCTGTTCGCATCCTTCGGACGTCACCGGACAAGCTGGAGGCGCGCCTCGGTGAAGACGCATCAGCGTGGACGCTCGATGACGGCGACGATGGTGGGCGTGAACTCTTGATCGGCGGCGAGCTCGACCTCGATGCTGCCACCACGGAGGCGATTGAGCTGCAAGTTGAGGCGGCAGCACCCCGTGGGGAGCCATTTGACGATCCCAACCGCGGCCGGAGCTTCGATGCACGGGCGCGCGGCATCTGGCCACGCACCACGCTTGATGTGAATGGCAAGCTGGTACCGGTGCTGATGGGCAGGGACGCAGGTGCGGATCATTATATGCGCGAGCTTTTCGGCTTCCGCGTCGAACCTGACGGAAAAGTCGACCTTTCGCCGTCGAGAGCTCGCCTTGCCAGATGGACCGTGCCTTATGGGCAGGATCGGATAGAGTTGCACAAGCGAACCGTCGCGATGGTCAAGCAGGCAACCAATGGCAAGGCCGCTGCCTCGCCGATCGAGAAGTTGTTCCCGGATACGCGCGCCCGACGGCTGACATTGATTCCGACGGCAACCTCACGCACGGCGCGACACATCCCTGAGCGTGACAGCTATCCCGACGAAGAACAACGCACCGTCGATACTGCCCGTCAGATTCTCGAGGGAGAGGCGATCGAGGTCGTGTTACGCTCGACGGAGCGGCCCGCGGCGCTGAGTGCCAAAAGCCTGCTGCCGGCGTTTACATGGTACGGCGGTGACGTCGACAATCCCAACGCTGCACGGCGCACGACCAAGATCCGCGTGCGGCTCAAGCGTCCATGGTGGACGTCCGGCGAGGACGAGCGCCTGGGCATCGTTGTCTGGCCCCCGAGTATCCTAAAGGCTACAAAGTCGAAACCTCAACCGAACGGGCAACCCGAACCGGTTTCGGAGACAGAGTGGACGACCGGAGACCTCGCAAAGGGGATTGTGCAGCGCTTCGAGCCGCACACGAAGACTGAAATCGACCTGCTCGATATCGCCAAGAAAGCCTCCTGGCGCCAAGGCTTTTTCACGGATGATGATCTTGGACCAGGCGGCAAGTACATAACCCGCTGGGGTGCTGACCCCATCTTCCATAGCGGCGATCCGTTGCCGTGGTTCATTGCCGAGCATCACTTTACAGACGTGTACGATGCGCCAACCAACAGCTTCTCTGCGCCGGTTGATATGATCGCTACGGCAGGATCGGACACAGCGATCCTTTGGCCGAGGGAGGACCGTTACAAGCCTCGCTTCGTCGAGAATGTGCTCATGCCGGTGCCCGAGGATGACGGGCAAGAGAACGATCCGACCAAGCCCATGGTCCTTGGGGAGCGTCCGGAGTTCATGATGGTTTCGCTCCTCACCTACGCGCCACGCTTCGATCCCGACTTCGAGCACTGGTATGTCGATATCGAGCTCGACACGGGATATCATCGCGATCCATTCGTCCGGCTCGGTCTGGTTCGCTTCCAACCGCACGCTGACCGGCACCTCCAGGTCTCTGCGCCCGACGCGAAGTGGGTCCAGATCGTAAGCTATGATCGGCGGGTGAATGTGGTTCGCGAGACTTCTATTGCCCCGGACGGCTTCACCCCCGTGGAATTTGCCAAGGTAGTTGTTCATGGAGGCGCTCCGGCCGACGCGCCGAAGGATCGCAAGCTTGCCAGTGATGCCGAAAGTCTTCCCAGCTACTTTAGGGCGACTTTGATCGAGTGCCGCCGGCTGGCCCTGGGGCAGGTCAGTGAGCGAGTTGCATATATCGATCTGCCGGTCGAAGAGGCAAAGGCGCTGGGGATCTGGTCGGGGGAGGTCAAAGCAGAGGGAGAAGCGCTCACCAGCGCCAGCGAGATGTGGAGCGTACCGCTCCCTATACCGACGGGAGACGCCGATAGCACGGATGTGAGCTACTCTGTCCTCGTTGAAGAGTATTTGCGGGCGCAGCGCGCGACATATTCCAACGAGCCCGTGACGTCTCCCGACCAGATCAAGCCCCTGGAACGCTGGACGGAGTCGGGACCACGCTTCGCCGTCCGCGTCGACGTGCCGCCAAAGAAGCCGACGTTCCAGAAGTAGCGGTGGCCCTTGCAGTAGCGGCCTCGTTGATCACTGGCAGAGTGACACTGGGCGACAGCAGTGGCGGATGCCTCCAGGCGCGCAACGGCATAAAGCTCTGACTCTCTACGCCAAAGCTGATCCAGGCGACGATACACCGATTGCTAAGTCCGAGTGAACAGTCCGGACGCCTTCACTTCGGACCAAAGCGGTTGTTTCACGACGCGGGTGCCAACGGTCGCTTTGCCGCCGTTGTTAATCACATAGGCCGCTACCAGCCGCTGGAAGCTTTGCCATAGCTTGTCCGCGCCGGTGTAGACAGTGTCTTCGTTGGGATCGAGCATGCCAGCGAGCGCCCTGTCGGCTCCGCGAGTATAGATGCGCGTTGCCAATCCGTCCTTTCTCAGCAGGCCGAACTCCCTGTTGCCAGAGACCGGGTGCTCTCCGGGAGAGAAAGAGCCAATGGTCACCGGGGTGAAAATCCACGACGATTCCGTAGACGCGCTGGCGACCACGGCCGCCTGTTCCTCTAAGCCATAGGCAGGGATGTCGAATTGCATGATCGCGCCGAGCGGTGCGGCATTGGTAGCGCTCCAATCCGTACCGTCGGCATCGGTGTACGCTTTGAACTCGGAATACTCTTGGTCAAAGAAGCTGTTCAGGTTCTTGCGAACATGAGCAAGCAGGTCCACCGCCGACTGTGTTCCAGGTGGCAGCGTCTCGACATCCACCACGTAGAAATCGAAGTTTATCTTCTTGCTGTTGGCTTTTTCTATGCGCTGGACTTCATAGTCCACGATCTCGGTGCCTCGCTTGCCCCGGGCGACATCCAGCTCACCCTTTCCGGGAAGCATGTTTAGAAGATCAGCCCAGGCATCCCACTCGGTTTTGGCGCTCGCTGTGCCGCTCCAGCCCAGCGCAGTCGCAGCAAGACTGGAGGCAACAAATAGCCGACGTCTCATTTCATCTCCCCGTCTTCTCGCTCCACCGACACTGGACTGCGGAATTCGCAATCAGTGATAAGTAGCCCGATGTCAGCGTATATCTGTGCACGATTCCTCATTTATGTGTACTTTGCAAGCGTCAGTATCGCAGGGGTTGGGCGTCCACTATGGACAGATCAACGACTCAGCGGGGACCTGATCAGTTATGCTTCCGGCAATCGTCTTTTCAGATGAAGGGTCCGAAAGTAGATTAGAAGCCGTGATAGCCGGCGGTCGTCTCGCGAGAATTGACCGTGGTACTCCAATGATTTGGGCGGGCATAGTCACCCCCTCACTTACAACAGTCCGGCAACCGATCTCTGCGCTCGGCGTGGAGGCTGTCCGAGCGTTGGTGGGCCGCATTGGAAATCCCGAACGCCGGGCATACAGAGTGAAGCTCCCCGTGTCGCTGGTCGTGAGGGAGTCCACGCGCGAAGTCCCGAGCGCGGAATAACGGCCGCCGTGCAGTGGTAGGGCCGCTACTACTGCATGGGGCCGTCGCGCCTATCAGCGGTTCTTCAGGACTTCGTGCCAGGGCTTCTTTGGCGCAACGCCGTCACTCAGCGGCGCTCTTGGCCCAAACCGGGCACAGCCACCGAGTGCTAACAGCGCCGACTGATGGCACATGCAGTCTTGAGCTGAGGGTTGCGCGAGGCCGGAGGTGAGCGTCTGTGGCTATTTGGAGCACTTCCGATTTGCCTTTGAGCCACAAGACTCTAGTCGGACACTCAGATCGATCTCACGTGTGAGGGCGTTGGGTAGTGGACTGGCAGACACGCCCTCACCTCAACCGTTTGAGTCTTCGGTATTCGGCGGACGTCGAGAAGACGCGATGGTGGCAGGTGACCTAGCTCGGATCGCGGCGTGTACCCGATGACGGTTGCGATGACGGTTTTCTCAAGTGCCATCGCATATCGGCGGGCCTGAAGAGCATGTCGCTGCGCTACAAATAGGGGCCGGTCAGTCGGTGTCGCCATGATCTTAAGTTCGATCACAATCTCGCCCTCAAACAGCAAGTCGAGTTCGCCAGCGGCGACCTTCATACCTTCGACGATGTCAAAACTGCGCGCTCTCAAGTGGTCTCTGAGAAGTCGCTGCAGCAAGCGTTCTTGCCCTGCCTCCATGGACTGCAAGGTACCGCCGAGATAGGTAAGCTCTTGAAACGATGACAGCGCATCGATGATGCGAATAACGGCGCTTCGCTCCGCAGTCGGAAAGCCCTGTAGGCGCGCGCTCCGTATTCTCCGCGCGAGCTCCCCTCGAAAGGTACCATTGGACTCGGTCCAGCGTCTAGGTAGCAAGAGGTCTTCGGCGCCAACAAAAGGGGTGCCCTGTTTGGCGGATTTCTCTGGTCGGCGTTTGGGAAAGTAGCTCGCTCCGAGATCACCAGTTGCGTACTCATCGGAGGCCTCCGGGGTGAGTACTAAGCCGAAATCGGCGTGAAAAACTTTGCGGGCCGCAGCCTGAACCGCGGCCGCGTGACGGATGTCGCAGAAGACGAAGCCAGGCCTCTTGGATCGATTGTAAGCGCTGCTCCATTCGATGGAGTCGAAATGGTTCGTGGCCAGCGAGACGTTGCCCTTCCCGTCGTGGAGAAGTATTCCGCTGTTCGTCAGTGGACTTGGACGCGCCATCTCAACGTAGACCTCGACCTCGCCCAGCCGACCCACTGCGTCCCGCTTTGCCTGAGCACGAATCTCGGAAACGAAAACGCGCGCCTTCTCCAGATCGAAAACGACTTGGTGAATTGCTCGGGTGACCATGGCATCTCGGTCGGCGCGGTCTTGCGGCGCCAGCTCGTCGCCCTCGGCGTAGAAGGCGGGCCCAAACGCCAAGACAGGTTTGGGGAGGTCGTGTTCCAGAAGACGCTTCAATAGCTGTTTGATCCTCTTGCCAAGTCGGCCGTCCATTGGGGAGGACTTCAGCTCGGTTAGAAAGGCCTCCTCACTCGGGGCGCGCAAAAGTTCCTCGACCCCGAGCGGTCGCCCGCGCATCTGCCCATATGCCTCAACCAGTTGAACGAGGATCTGGCGGGCCACCTGTACCTTGGCGTGGCCAGTGACCCTCGACCGCAGTTGCGCTCGAGCGAGTTCAAGCGCCTGAAGTTGTGCGAGTGCATTCTCCCTAATAACTAGAAGCGTCTCGGTTCCGCCGTGCGTACCTCGCAGTGTCCGCTGCACGTCGACTTCGATAACGCGAAAACTCTGGATCAGACGCGTCGCATCCAACCCGATGCCGAGTCCAGCGCTCGACAAGCCCTGAAGGACATCGGCGATGGCAATCGCTCCCGCTCCCCCTGTCAGAACCTCGGTAAGGTATGGGGCCGCTAGAAATCTCGACGAACCGACCATCATGGACGCGGTTGCAAGCGCGAGTTTTTGCGCGTCGAGTTGATCGCCGGCAACAGAGGCGAGCAGGCGGACAAAGGGATCCGATATCACCACGAGCGTGGCCATTATCTCGGAGGTCAGCAAACGGGTCTGAAAGAGCTCATCAAATGTCCACCTCAGATCGTCGAATACCTCGCGTTGACTGTCCTCGATCAAGCTCCACAAAGCGTCGCCAAACGGTCCACTAGCCACATCCCCTAGAAGGGCGGCAAGTCGCAGAGCCTGCACTTCCAAGAGAGGAGGAACCGGCCCTTGTCCGTTGGAGGCAAGGGAGAACAGTCTAGTAAGAATGCTGTTCGTCCACCCCAACCTCACCAGGCGAGATTCAAACCTGCTGTGGGTGAACGAGGGGTATAGGTAGGCGACAAAGGGGCTGGCTCTAAACCATTGTTGTCGTGAAAGGAGGGGGCTCCTCAGGAGCGCGGCCTCAACAGCAGACACTTCCACATGTCCAAAATCGCGGACGACGACCGAAGTTAGCCGCCGGTCATCGGGATCGGTGACTCGGAATCCGGAAAGCAGTTCGGCTACCCAACGGTCGACCATGCTCCACAGCTCAGGAGAGGCTTTGCGAACATCAGCTTGCAATGCGTCGAGGCTGCTGCTGCGTAGCACTATCTCCGCCCACCGCTTCGCTCTAGTGCCGCGGCCAACTCTTGCCCCCAGGCGGTGGCATTCTCGATTGAGACCCCGTACTCGTCGAGTATTGCGATCGCCGCCTCTCGGGAAAGATTGATTTCAGCGCTTTCGTAGCTAGGGTTTGGTGAGCTCGTCAGGAGGGCAGAATTTGCCCAATCAAGAGCGGCCTCGAGTTCTGGAGAGTACACGCCGAACGCAGTTTCGTTGAACCTCAGTTCTTGAAACGCACCGGGGAACGCACCGCGGGAAACGGCCTCGCGAAGCGCGCGGTCCAAGACGCCTTGAGCAGCCGGGAGTTTCCTCTTTCCCTGACTCACTACCCAAGACGCCACAATAATGTCTGCTAGACGTTGGAGATTCATTGGCGACATTTTCGTTTGGCGTTGGGTCGTAGTGGGACCACGCCTCTCTTGCCACAATCGAGCTAGCGCGTCGATCTACAGTCCAAGGAAGGGCCGCCTGAGGGATCACGATATTGCCGTGCCCGACCCCGTCTTATCGAAGGTCGATGGCAACGCTACTTAGGAGGGCGGTATTCTCGAGCCTAAACCAAGCGGCGAGGCCGCCATCGTCGGCCATCGTCCCATCGAATGGCCGCTAGTGGCGCGAAGCAGCCATACAATTGGGGATTGCCTGTGGTACGCTCGACTGGTACATAGGCAACCGATCCGGCGGCGATAAGTCATTGATATTACTACCTATCGCGGCGAGGTGAGCGTTTCCCTTTCTCTCCGCCAGCGGTCCGCCGCGCCCGCCAAGGTTCAATCTTCCGCAATGGCCGCGTGACTTGCTCGCCGGTGGACGTGGTGCTTAATGGTCGGGCGCCACGGCCACGGGGAGGCGTCCAGGTGAGCACCATCGACCTACTCAACCGGCTGCAAAGCGCGGCCGCTGGCCCGCATTTCGATTGGAACGCTGCTCGCGCCGAGATCGTCGCCATGTACCGAACGGCTCCGGAACGGGACCGCAGCGCCCTGCTTGAGGCCTATTCCGCTGTCATGAACGCGGTTGAGCGCAGCGGTGGTCTCAGTGCAGAGGACACTGAGATGTTCCGGACCTCTCGCCGGGAAGAGTACAACCTCATGCTCGTCGGCGAATGCGTCCGATCGGACGGCAACATCTCCCCTGAGGCGCTGATGATTGTCACCGAGCGCGAGGTTGCAGCGGGGCGAATGGCGGACGATGACGAGCTCCGCCAGTTGGCGGTCGGCGGCCTCGCGGCCTTCGCCCCCGAGCCCCACCGCCCACGCCGCGCCTTCAGGTTCTTCGGCTGGGGATATCACAAGGGCTAACGGCGGTGTCTCGATGGTGCGGCAGAAATGTCATGGAACTATCAGTAGGTCACGGTGATAACGCGCTCCGCGCTCCGTCGCACCAACCATCCGCAAATAATCTTGTGAACTCACGATCGCCTGCAATGCTGCCGATGATCTGATGTGCTCGTTTATCATCGTTATTGGGTTGGGGGATTTCGATGACGAACGGGATTTTGGCGGCGCGTGGCGCCGGCGGGCGTAG
>VFQP010000413.1_pt1 | contig 88358 bp, 79 predicted proteins | sample 3512351 | NCBI WGS metagenome assembly VFQP01 (sample SAMN10412372, study PRJNA504923) | tailings metagenome | isolation source: Relicate 1 Philex TSF1 revegetated site | place: Philippines: Tuba, Benguet | collected 2017-08-29
GAGACGGCGCCGGCGAAGAGCTTGTGGTAATCGACGAGGTGGCGGAAGTTTTCGCGTTCGCGGTCGCGAACCTCCTCGGAGACGTCGACGACGATGGCGGCGAGAAAACGATCCTCGCCGCGGCCGTAGGTGGAGAACCAGGCGGCTACGGGGATGGTGGTGCCGTCGGTGCGGCGCGCCCAAGTCCAGGCGGAAGTGTGGACTTCGCGGGGACCGCTGGGGAGACGGACGGCGTTAGCGAGGACCTCGACGAAGTCGCCGACATTCTGTCCGATGAGGGCTTCTCGCGTCGGGTAGCCGAACAGTTCTTGGGTGGAACGGTTGGCGGCGACGATTTGGGCGTTGTGGTTGACGGTGAGGATTGCGGCGGGGCTGGAATCGGCGAGGATGCGGAGTTGGTCTTCAGCCTGCTTGCGGAGGGCCTGCTCGAAGCGGAGGTTGTCGTAATAAGTGAGCACCAAGCGACGGTTGCGGCTCATCTCCACGACAAGAAGACCGATACCCGAGTAGGCTAGACTCGCCATGGCGAAACGGAGTAAATACTCCAACTGCGTTGCCTGAGGAGTGAACACACCGCGGATGTAGGCGCAGAGGATCGCCATGAGGACTATTTCAATTCGCGTGGTGACCGTGCCGGCGATAGCAATGGGAATGACGTAAAGAATGCCGAGCGAAAAGTCTGCGTGGAGGAACCACTCAAGCGTGGCGAGAGAGGCCACGATACCTGCCGCAACGGGCAGCATGTACTGGCGGCGGAAGATTCGCTCCGAGAAGGAAACGCCAAGGATGCTGAGGCGAGTGGGCATACGGGCCTGCAATTAGTTTGTAACGAGACGGCCCGCCGCGCGATAGGGGAAGCGAAGTCTTCCGGCTAGCCGAAAGATAGTGTCGGCGGAAATTCGGCCATCCCGGCCAGCCATCCTCTTGATAGGCGGAATGGCTGAAGGATAACTGGATCACATCCAAGATCCCCGGCAAGCTGGTAACGGAGAAGAAGAACGCGTGATCGTCCGGGACTATTTGCCGTTTCAACGTATTTGGCCGAGCGTGGCGCAGCGGTTGTCTCTGTTGTTCTTTTTCGATCTGTCGGTGGCCTTGTTGTATTCGTCCGCGGGTTGGCAGTTTCTGGCCATGCCGGGCTTGCCGCTGGCGACGATGGGTAGCGCGATCGGAATCTTTCTGGCGTTCCGAACGAACTCCGCCTATGAACGATGGTGGGAAGCGCGTATTTTGTGGGGAGGCTTAGTGAATGCCTCGCACACCTATGCGCGACAAATCCTAACGATGATTTCGCCAAGGCCTGGCGAAAGCGAGCCGACGCTGCTCCAGCGACGATTGATGACGTTGCATGTGGCGTTTGTGACCGCGTTTCGTTGTCATTTGCGCAAACAGAGTCCCTTCCCTGAGCTAAAGGCCCAGCTCGGCGCCAGGGAAACGGAAGAGCTTCGCGACTATGCAAACGTTCCGGCTGCCTTATTGTTGGAATCCGGGCGCACCTTGCGGAAGGCGAAGGACGAGGAACGCCTGAACGACTTCCGCTGGATGCGGATCGATCAGACGTTGATGGAGTTGACAAATATTTTGGGCGCTTGTGAACGAATCAAGAACACCCCCTTGCCGAAGCAATACGATTTCTTTCCGCGAGTGCTAGTGACCATGTATTGCGTTTTCCTGCCGTTTGGACTGGTAGAGGGCATGCGCTACATGACACCGTTGGCTTCGACGGTGGTGAGCTTCATATTCATCGCGCTTGACACCGTGGGACGGGAAATCGAAGCGCCATTTGAGAGCACGGTGCACGACACTCCCATGACGAGCCTATCGCGCTCGATTGAGATCAACATCCGGCAGCAATTTGAAGAGCGCATCGAGCATAACGCGGTGCGGCCCGTGGATGGGTTCCTGTACTAGAGATGGATCTGCGAAAGAGAGAAACAAAGATGCAAAGACCGAAACTACTTTTCCTGACCGATTTTTCGGAGGCATGCTACCAGGCGATTCCCGCCGCCGCGGAATGGATTGACCGGGAACAGGGGGCGCTCACCATCCTTCATGTGCATGGACCGGAGCAGCAGCAACGGCGAAATGCCAGTGCGAAGATGCAATCGTTTTTCGCGGAGGCGGACCGCTACGATAGCTGCGAGCGGGTGCTGGTGGAAGGCTCCACCATTCCCTCGCTAGTTGAGTATTGCCAGCAGCGAAAGCCGGATCTGGTTTTCGCACCGGCAACACAACCAGCGGGTTTCCCGCGATTCTTTCGCAAGAGCCTGCGAGCTCATCTGTTGAAGCACGCCCAAGTGCGGCTTTGGACGCGTGGGCGCAATGGAAATCCCTCCACTTCCCGGTGTGCTTCGCCGGACAACGTAATCTACGCTGTTACGGGGCACAACAATTGGGTTCAAGAACTGCGCATGGCGGCCCGCGCGGCGGACTTTCACAACGCACGCTTCCACATTGCCTGGTTGACTCCGCACATGGAAGTGACTGAAGGAACCACGGTTGCGGATTTGCATCTCGGCCCCCCCAGGGTGGAGCTCAGGCAACTACTCCAGGAGATCGAGAAGATGTCTCTCTCCCCGGAAATTCATCGCGCCATGGGAGACGAGCATCGGGACTTGAAGCGCCTGGCGAAAGAGACGAATTCGGATCTAATCTTTGCAGGCGAAAGGCATGTCCTAAAACGCGGCTTCACTGGCACGCAGTTCAATGCGGATCTGGATCGGTTGGACTGCGAAGTAGTCTGCTTCCCAGAAAGCCTGGGGACGGGAATGAGCGTGGAAGCTCCGCGAACCGCTCAATTACCTCAAGCCGAGTGGGTGGAAAACTGAGACTCCTTTCCATCTACTTCTTTGACTCCCCATCGAGCCTTCGCAGGCGTTCCGCGAGGAACTTGCGATCGGCTGGGTGGGGAGCTTTTTTTAAGGCGCACTGAAAAGAGGCGCGGGCGATGTCTCTTTCACCAAGGCGCGCTTGCACTTCGCCTAGCGTGGCGTGGAAGAGATGGTAATCCGCTAGGACCTCCGTCGCCGCGAGCGCCAGCAGGATCGGGTGTGCGACTTTTGGGCCCTGGGCCTCCATGACAGCCACGGCGCGATTGAGCGTGACGATAGGGGAAGGTTGAATGCGCTCTAAGATCGCGTAGAGCGCGGCGATTTGGGGCCAATCCGTTTGGGAGGCGTGGGCAGCCTGGCAGTGCAGGGCGGCGATGGCGGCTTGAATGGCGTAAGGGCCTCGCTTGCCGCCGAGGGCTTCCTCGACAAGGGGGAGGGCGCAGGCGATTTGCTTCACGTTCCAGAGACTACGGTCTTGCTGGTTGAGAAGGACGAGATTGCCCTCGGCATCGTATCGGGCATCGCGACGGGCATCGTGGAGCAGCATGAGGGCAAAGAGCCCCGTCAGTTCCGAAGGGGCGGGGCCGGGCAAGAGATTGCGGAGGAGTTGAGCGAGGTAGATCGCTTCTTCGCAGAGGCGATGGCGGATGGGTTCGTCGCCGGAGGTAGCGGCGTAGCCTTCATTGAAAACCAAGTAGAGAACGGCAAGGATGGCGTCGAGGCGTTCGTCTAGCTCGGAAAGCTCCGGGATGACGAAAGGAATAGCGGCATCGCGGATTTTGCGTTGGGCGCGTACGAGGCGTTGGGCCATGGTGGATTCCTTGACCAGGAAGGCGCGGGCGATTTCCGGAGTCGTCAGTCCGCAGACTTCGCGTAGTGTGAGGGCAATGCGGGCCTCCGGGGCGATGGCTGGGTGGCAGCAAGCAAAAATGAGGCGCAGGCGATCGTCGGGAATGGTGTCTGGATGGGCAGCTTCCGGGGCGGGCATTTCCAGAAGCGGGGCGCTGCGTTTCTCTCGGCGCAAGCGATCCAAGGCCTTGTGGCGTGCGGTCTGGAGGATCCAGGCGCGAGGGTGAGCGGGGACGCCTTGCCCGGGCCATTGGGCGAGAGCGGCAGTGAAGGCTTCCTGGGCGGCGTCCGAGGCGATGTCGAGGTCGCCGGTTTGGCGCGAAAGGATCGCGACGATCTTGCCCCATTCGGAACGGTAGAGGTCGTCGATGACTTGGGAGGAGGTCATGAAAAAATTCGAAGTGAAGTGTCGATTGCCTCGGATGCCGTTCGACTCACTAACGAAAGCAACCAGCTATGAACTACATGTACCTGATTTATTTGAACGAAGAAGAATGGAATTGGCTGCCTGAGGCGGAAAGGAAACGCTACATGGCCCAAGGCGATTGGATGGTGAATCGCTGGAAGGAGCAAGGCAAGTATCGCGGTGGCGCGCCGCTGCACTCCGCGACGACTGCGACGACGATTCGATTTCGCGATGAGAAATATGTAATCAGCGATGGGCCATTCGCTGAGACGAAAGAGCAATTGGCGGGCTACATGCTGGTTGAGGCGGCGAACCGGGATGAAGCCATTACCATGTGGCTGAACGGAAACAGCGGGAGCCCTGGAACGATTGAGGTCCGCGAGTTGGCAGAGTTCCCCCAGGGCGATGGCGCGGTGGCGCCTGGAATGAAACAGTACATGCTGCTCTGCTACCACAGCGAGGCAAGGTGGGGAACGCTTAGCGAGGCGGAGCAGATGCGAATGTATGAGGACGCATGTGTGTTCGCACAAGAAAGCGCGGTCAGGGGTCGTTGGATCAAAGGTTCACCCTTGCAGCCGACGAGCGAAGCGAAAAGCATACGCGGTAGAGACGGCAAGTTGATCGTAACCGACGGGCCTTTTGCGGAAACCAAAGAGCAGTTGGCGGGCTTTGTGCTTATTCAGGCCGGGAACCTGGACGAAGCGATTGCTTTGGGGAAGCGCTTTCACGCCGAAAGAGCGGGTGCGGTGGAAGTGAGGCCGGTAGTGGTGGGGCCTTGTGACGGAAGTTCCGAAATCAGCTAGGACTTTTTGACCCTTCGCATCGTGAAGATCTCAGGGCTGACGCTGGCTTCGATGTATTTCTTCCAGTCGTCTTCGGCGGCGTGCAGGAACTTGCCGGAGATGTGATTGGACTTTTGCGAGGCCAAAAATAACGCCAGCTCGATTTGCTTGTGTGGTTTGACGCCGCCGGTGCGGCGGACTTCTTCGGCATTTTCGATTTCCTTCCAGCCGGCGAGTTCGCCTGCCTGGAGGATTTCGTCGGTGATCGTGGTGTAAGCACCGCCCGGGCTCATGGAATTCGCCTGGACATTGTGGTCGCGGAGCTCCTCGGCAAGGCTCTCAATAAAGCGGACGAGGGCGGCTTTGGAGGTCGAATAGGCAGTGAAGTTGGGGCGGGGTTTGCCAGCTCCGCCACCGGAGAGTACGATGATCTTGCCTTGGCGTTCTTCGATCATGCGTGGCAGTACGGTGCGGCAGGAATTGATCACGCCTATGAGATTCGTCTCGATCGTATCGAGCCAAGCCTTGGGATTGTTCTTTAGAAATGGGCCGATGGGGCCTTGGATGGCGGCAGCGCAGATTAGAACGTGAATCGAGCCGTGGCGGTGGCGCATCAATTCGACGACACCGTTCAAGCGCTCGAAGTCGCGGACATCCGCGGCGAGCTTATGGCTAATCCCACCGGCGTGCTTGATTTCTAGGTCGGTAAGGTCGAGTTCGGCATTCGTGCGTGCGATTAATCCCACGCGCGCGCCAGCAGCGGCGAAGCCAATGGCCAGGCGTTTGCCAATGCCACGTCCGGCGCCGGTGATCACGACGTTTAGTCCCTCGACGGGGAAAGAATGAACAGACATGATTGCCAATTGGAGTTTAACGTGAAGCTTTGCGCTGGGTTATACTCAGGATGAAAAAAAGCTTAGGAGGCTGATGAGCAAAGAAGATTTGATTGAGATGATGGGCACGGTTATTGAAAAGCTGCCCGATGGAAAATTCAGTGTTCAACTCGAACAGGAAAAGATGGTGCTGGCCCACTTGGCCGGCAAACTGCGCCAGAACCGCATCCGCGTATTAGCGGGCGATAAGGTGACGTTGGAGCTGTCCCCTTACGATCTGACCAAGGGCCGGATTACCTACCGTCACAAATAGCGGTCACGGCAAAGCGCAATAATTCGAAAATTTTCGCAAACCCATTTAAGTTCTGGGAAACAGAGGGCTTGTTGGTGTGGCGGCGATGTGTTCGTCAGCCCCAACAAGCCCTTTTGTCGCTTTCGGGTGAGATCCGCCGTGTATGGTGTTGGCCGAAGGAGAGCGCACACCATGGCGACCTTTGGATCACGGAATCCTCTGAATAACAACCGGATGAACCGGTGGAACGATAGTCTTTTTCTGCCTCCCCAGAGGCTAGAACTTGTGAATAAGACGCAGCAGCCGAAGATGAGTGCGGATGTTTCCGCCCGCTTTGAAAAGCTGCTGATTGGACAATCTGCAGTGGGCAAGCAAATTTTGCCCTACGTTCAGATGTTCCAGGCCGGGTTGAGCCCGGAGAATAGACCAGCCGGCGTTTTCCTATTGTTGGGTCCGACCGGGACAGGCAAGACACGAACGGTGGAGGCCCTAGCCGAATCCCTGCACGGGTCGAACAAGAACGTGCTGCGGGTGGACTGCGGCGAGTATCAGATGGAGCACGAGGTAGCCAAGCTGATTGGGGCGCCGCCGGGCTACCTGGGGCATCGCGAAACGCAGCCGCTGCTTTCGCAGGCGCGGGTGCAGTCGGTGGCGAGCGAGAACTCCAGCCTTTCGATCCTCCTCTTCGACGAAATCGAAAAAGCGGCGCCGTCCATGATGCGCATGCTCTTGGGAGTGTTGGATCGAGGCGTATTGCGGCTGGGAGACAACAATGTCGTCAACCTCGAAAAGACGATGATCTTCTTGACCAGCAACCTGGGCGCCGAAACAATGCAGAAAGAGCTTACGCCGAAGATGGGTTTCGCGCCAGTTGCATTAGACGCCGAAGATGCAAATACGGTGAAGCGCCTGGAATCGATTGGTTTGATGGCGGCGAAGAAGCGATTCTCGCCAGAGTTTATGAACCGCATTGATGGGGTGATCACCTATACGCCACTCGACGAAAAGGCGATGGAGAAGATTCTTACGCTGCAATTGGAGGCGATTCAGAAGCACCTCGATACGCGTTTGGGGGCGAAGAGCTTTGAGGTAGCGGTGACGCCGAAGCTACGGCGTTTCCTGTTGGCCAAGGGCGTGAGCCGCGAGTATGGGGCGCGCGAATTGAAGCGCACGCTGCAACGCTATGTGCTGCAGCCTCTGGCGAGCGCCGTTACGAGCGGCAAAACGCAGGCCGGATGTGTGGCGACGATGGATCTGAAGTCAGAAGACAAGATTCAAATTCGCTTGACGCAGCCGGAGGACGACGACGAATAGCTAACGAACAGTCACCTATCGCGTGCTGCTGGGGGTGAACTGAATCACTTCGCTGACGAAACCCCTTCTTTGGGTTTCGACTTCGAGGCGGAAGATCACCCCAGGCGATACGCCGCGATAGAGAATGCCGCCGTTGTGTAGATTCTGCTCATCGAGGTTGACCGACTTTTTGAATTCGCCATCTTCGATCAACAAAGTGCCGCGGCGGCCGAAGCGAACGGCCGGCGCGTTACGGTCCCAACGTAGCAGGATACCTTCGCCTTGACGTTCCGCATCAAGGCCGAGTCCCAGGCTTTCATAGGCGAGCTTATCGGCTTCGGACCGGTTCAAGACCAAGGCCGCTTGAAAGCCAGCAACCACGCCTAGGAGCAAAAAGATGAAAGAAAGGGGGATGAGAACCCACTTCCGGCGGAAACGGCTAGAAGGCGATTCGTCCTGCGGGACTGGAGAGGGGCCTCGGGAGCTCTCGCTGAGCTTGTTTTCCAGATCCTTGGACCAGTTGCCTAGGTCTGGCTCAAGAGTGGAGACAGGCGCTTCTTCTACCGGTGTGGGACGCGCGACGGGAGAGCCACCGAGATCGCGGCGGCGGAAGGGAAATTCCTTGATTGAGGGCTCGCGGCGGAAGTCTCCGTCTTCCTCAAGGAAGATACCGGCGACGCTGGCTTTGGTGGCAAAGGGACGAACCAGAAGAATGAGATTCGAGGGATCGTTCGCATATTTGCGGAAGAGATCCACATCTTCCTGCGAAACAACGATCTGGTTATCCCGGGTATGGCTGCGGAACGTGCCGACCACTTGAAGACGCCGGTCTTGGCCGCCGTCGTACTTTTTGACCGTTGCGGCGAAGCGGGCTTCTTCGTTCTGCGAAAGCAGAAAGGACGGACCCTTCAAGTAATCGCAAGCGACCACTTCGAAGTCTTCCACCCGAATGACTACTCTGTCGGAGATCTCCACGCGCCCCAGCAGGACACCACCGACTTCGGCCCCTCGTTTCGGGACCAGCGCAAAGCCGCGCATGATCTCCATCGAAAGGCGGTCGATGAAGTCAAAATCCAGTTGGACGGAGACGGCCTTCCCTTCCACTTCCCAGGTGTAGTGAGTGGGGATTTGGACGGGGCTGCTCATTCTTGTTGGCTGGACTCGCTCTCCGGATGCCCCCAGACCGGACTTGAGAGTCTCGCTCAGGCGGCTTAGGGATTCGATTTCAATCGTGCTTTCGCTGCTAGATGTGCTTTCGCTGGTAAATGTACTTCCGCTATCGGTGCTGGAAGTTTGCGGCCATTTCGCTTCCATCTGGCAATCCTTTGGACAACAGTTCCGGCCGCACTCCTCATGCTACGACTACGCATGGGTGACGCTCAAGCGAATCGCCTATTATCGCTTACGCAGGCCTAAGGGTACTATCGACAAATGGGCGGAGTTCTTTATATTGTCGCGACGCCGATTGGAAATCTAGACGATCTGAGCTTGCGGGCGGCGCGAACCTTGGGGCTAGTCGCGGCCGTGGCATGCGAGGACACTCGACAGACCTCCAAACTCATGGACGCCGCGGGCGCGAAGCGGCCATTAATCAGTTTGCATGAGCACAACGAGAAGGAACGCAGCGAAGAACTAGTGGGGCGCTTGTTAGCGGGAGAAGACTTGGCCTTGGTCTCAGATGCCGGTACTCCTTTGATATCTGACCCCGGATACCGATTGGTGGAAGCGGCGATCGCGGCCGGAATACGAGTAGTGCCCATTCCCGGCCCGAGCGCGGTGATGGCTGCCTTGGCGGGATCGGGTCTGGAGACGGACGCCTTCGTCTTCGGCGGATTCTTGCCGCATAAGCAAAAGGCGCGGCAGGATTTGTTACGTAAATGGGGTAGCGTGGAGGCAACAATTGTCTATTTCGAGTCGCCCCATCGAATCCTGGAGGCTCTGGAGGATGTGGTGACGATGTTTCCGGAGCGCCGGGTGGTGCTGGGCCGCGAACTAACGAAGCTGCACGAAGAGTTTTTACGGGGGACCGCCGCGCAGATTCGGACGGAATTGGCGAAGCGGCCAGCGATCAAGGGCGAGTTTACGCTGCTGATCGAAAGACAACGGGGGGAAGTGCGGCAGTGGGGCGAGGCAGAAATCCGGGCTCGATATGAAGAACTGCTCGGCGCGGGAAGCGAACGTATGGATGCGATGAAAGCCGTCGCTCAGGAAGCGGGCTTGTCCAAGCGGGAGATCTACGCGGTCCTAGGGAAGCGCGACTAAATGGATCTAGCGCAGATCGTCCGAATCTGAAGGGGGTACGGTTTCATGGAGGGGCCGGGGGGCTCCCCAGACTTCCGTGGATTGACGGAGTGCGGCTTCGACCGCCGATTGATGTTCGATACCGCTACCAAGAAATTGCATTCCGTCGTGCAGCCACTGGGCGATGCCCTCTGCCTTCAGGCTGTAGTAGACGTGGCGGCCGTCGCGGCGTTCTTTTACAATGTGATGCTGCTTCAACGCCGATAGATATTGAGAGACGCGAGCGTGACTGATGCCGAGAACGTTCTGCAGGCCGTTGACGTCCATGGGTCCATTACGGAGTTCGTGGATAATGCGAATCCGGTGAGGATGGCTCAGGGCGCGGAGGAGGTCCGCCATTTCTTCTGAGAGGAAGGTGCGCCAAGGCATTTTCTAGGGTCTCGTTTCCTTGAAGAAATTGTAACCTAATTAGCTTACCTGTGCATCTTCTTTCATGTAAAGATGTTATGATTATTGAGGCGAAAAGTGGTCTTGCGGCCTTCGTGTGGCTATACTCAAAGATTAAGTCATTGCAACCTTCTTCAAGTAAAAGTAAACAAAACAGTTAAATGAACAAAGGCGCCTCCATGCAACCAGTGTTGGAAAAAACTGCGGCCGAACAATTCACAGCAATCACATCGAAGTCTCCGATAAGCGCTTCCCCGAGTTCCAGTGGCGGCGGAACTGGGCACCACGATGGGCACGGAGATGGAGGTGATGGAGACGGGAGCCATCACGTTAGTCCTTTCTTTCGCTTGCGCGGTTGGATGGCTGCGGAACGCACCGATATCTGGGTTGTAGTCATTTATAGCGTCTTCATAGGGTTGCTGAGCCTAGTGGTTCCAGTGGCCACGCAGAGCCTGGTCAACACGATTGCCTTCGGTACCTTGATGCAGCCTTTGCTGGTGCTTTCGCTGCTGGTACTTTTGGCTCTCATGTTCTCCGCAGTATTGAAAACCCTACGGAGCCATGTGGTCGAAGTGATCCAACGGAGAATCTTCGTCCGAGTCGCCTCCGACAGCCTGCAACGTTTAATCCGGGTAAAAATCAACGCATATGATGATGGGCACGGGCCGGAACTGGTGAATCGCTTCTTCGATGTGGTGACACTGCAGAAGGGTGGCGCGACGTTGCTGATCGAAGGCTTTGAGCTCCTGATGACCACCCTGGTAGGAATGTTGCTGCTAACGATCTACCACCCGCTGTTAATGGGCTTCGCTTTCGTGCTCTTCGTGATGGTGATCATCATTCTGTTTCCGCTGGGCATCGGTGCGGTTCGAACCGCAATAGACGAAAGCAAGTCGAAGTACGCTTTGGCGGCCTGGCTCCAAGAAATTGCACGCAGCCCTGCTACCTTCAAAAGTTCTCAAGGAACCCAATTCGCGCTCGATCGCGGTAATCAATTGGTCGTCGACTATATTGAAAACCGGAAGAGCCATTGGCGTGTTTTGCTGCGCCAGATCATGGGTGCATTGACGATGCAGGCCATCGGCGCGGCGGCGGTGTTGGGTTGCGGTGGTTGGCTTGTGATGGAGCGGCAACTGACACTGGGCCAATTAGTGGCTGCAGAACTCGTGGTAGCGGCAACTTTGAACGGGTTCTCAAAATTTGGCAAACAGCTTGAAACCTTCTACGACTTGCTAGCGGCCGTAGATAAGCTCGGCTATCTAACGGACTTGCCGCTGGAGCATTCGGGAACCGAGCAGGTGAATGCGGTAGGTTGCGCGCAGATCGAACTGCGAAAGATCAGCTTTCACTATGGATCCAGAAAGCCGATTCTGGAAGACGTCAGCTTGGTAATTCCGGCGAAAGCGCGCGTTGGGATCTGGGGTAGTACGAGTTCGGGGAAGAGCACGCTGCTCGATATCGTTTACGGGTTGCGGGAACCAAACTCAGGCACGTTGCTATTCGACGGCCACGACTACCGTAATCTACGGCTCTATGATTTACGCAGCCAAGCGAGCATGATCCGGACGCCGGAAATCTTTCACGGAACCATCGAGGACAACATCCGTCTCGGCAATGCGAACTTGACTTCAGCGGAACTGCGCACGATATTGCAGCAAGTGGGCTTGCTGCAGATCGTCGAGACCTTGCCCGAGGGCCTGCAGACACGATTGACAACCGGCGGGCAACCATTGACGACGGGACAGAGTCTGCGGCTGATGCTGGCGAGAGCGATCGCTTTGCGTCCTCGCGTATTGATCCTCGACGAGATCCTCGATTTATTCGAAGACACCCCGGAGCGAGATCAATTACTGGATGAGTTGGCCAATTCCCGTAACGAATGGACACTGATCGTAGCGAGCCGGTCACCGAACGTGGTGAACAAACTCGATACCGTTTACGAACTCAAGCACGGTAAGATTTCGGTGCGCAAGGAGGGACTCTAAGATGGCGGCGGGGACTTACGCAAAACAGAAAGCGATTGAACACCGGCTGGATCTAGGACTTGCAGCCCTGGATACGGTGGGCAAGAGCGGAGGACCCCGCTTGCTGGCGATCGTTCTCGCGCTGGTATTTTTGATCTCAATCCCGACCCTCATCTTCGCACCCTGGGTACAAAACGTATCGGGCTTTGGCAAGGTCGTGGGCACGACGCCATTTGAACGCCAGCAATCCATCGACGCGCCAGTAGAAGGACGCATCGTGAAGTGGGAAGTGATCGAAGGTTCGAAAGTGAAAGAGGGGCAGGTGATCGCGGAGATCGCCGACAACGACCCAATGATTCTGGAGCGTTTGAAGGAAGAACGCAACATGATCGCCATGCGGGTGGAACAAGCCAAGAGCCGCGTTACGGCACAGGAGGTTTCCCTGCAGCAGGTTGAGCTTTCGAGAAAGAACGCACTCGAAAGCGCGCGCAACCGGCTGCAAGTTGCCCGCGACAACGTAAATCAAGCGGAGAATTCGCTACGCGCCGCGGAGTTCAGCCTTACCGCGAATCAGCAGAACCTGGAGCGCGTAAAGGCTGGCATGGCCAGCGGCCTTTACTCGACTCGCCAATACGAGTTGCAAGTGCAGGATATGGGCAGAGCCCAAGCGGAAGTGGACCGCGCGAAAGCCGCGTTGCAAGCCGCTATCAACGAGAAACTAGCCCGGGACGCCGATTATGAAAAGACGGAGACGGACTTTCAAAACACGCTCGCCACTGGCCGAGCGACTCTGGCGGCGGGAAAATCCGACGTCGCCAACTCCGTAGCCGAGATGCAGCGCGTGGAAGTTCGCGTTGCCAGGCAGCAAATGCAGGTAATCAAGGCCCCACGCGCTGGCACGATTTTGCGCCTGCTCGCCCAGCCGGGTGCACAGCAATTGAAGGCTGGCGATCCGATCGCTTTGCTGATCCCCGAAACGCTGGATTTGGTTGTGGAGCTCTGGATGAACGGAAACGACATTCCACTGATTCACGCGGGGGATCGAGTGCGCTTGCAGTTCGAAGGTTGGCCGGCGATTCAGTTCACGGGTTGGCCAAGCGTCGCGATTGGCACCTTTGGCGGCAGAGTTTTGCTGGTGGATGCCACAGATAACGGCGAGGGCAAGTTCCGCATTCTGGTAGAGCCCGATCCGAAGGATGAGCCTTGGCCCTCAAACCGTTATCTTCGCCAAGGCGTGCGTACGAATGGCTGGGTGCTGTTGAACGAAGTTTCGCTGGGCTTCGAGCTCTGGCGGCAATTCAATGGATTCCCGCCGACTCTGACGGCGACTCCGGAGAGCGAAGCAAGCAAAGGCGGGAAGAAAAAGTAAAAATGCGGGTGGCGATTATCGCGTTGTGGTGTTCGTTCTCTTTGGAGGCACAACAACAACTGCGGCTGCCACAACAGCGGCCGTTGACCAACCGGGCGAGTGAATTGAAGGCGGAAGAGGTGGCGCAGGGTCTGCAGCTTTCGCAAGTACTGGAAAGCGTCAACAGGCACTATCCGCCGCTGCGGGCGGCGCTGCTGGAGCGGCCGCTAGCCGAGGCAGATCAACTGGTGGCGCTGGGCCGATTTGACTTGCTTTTGAGGGCTCGCTTGGAAGGGCAAAAGTTCGGCTTCTACGAGAACGAGCGCTTCCAAATGCAGGTAGAGCAGCCCACGACGCTCTGGGGTTCGACAGTTTACAGCGGCTACGCGCAAACTACCGGGCGCTATCCCGACTACGACGGTAAGCTGCTCACTAATGATGGCGGCCAGTACTTCGGCGGCGTGCGTGTGCCGCTGGCGCGCGACCGGGCTATCGATTCGCGCCGGGCGGACTTGGCGCAGAGAAGAATCGGATTGAGTTTGGCGGATCTATCGATCGACCAACAGAGAATCGCCATTCTGCAAGGAGCGACCCGACGCTATTGGGATTGGGTGGCGGCGGGCCGGCGCCTGATGATCGCCAAAGCATTGCTGGACGTAGCGCAAGCGAGAGATTCCATCTTGACGGAGGCAGTACGATTGGGTGCCTTGCCGCAGTTTGAGCAGTTGGACAATCAACGCCTCGTACTACAGCGGCGCAATAACGTGGTGGAAGCTCAACGCGCCATCGAGAACGCGGCGATCGAACTCAGTCTTTTCTTGCGGGACGATCAAGGCAAGCCTCGGCTGGCGGAAGAATCACAATTGCCGTTGGCATTTCCCGATCCTGGCGCGCTGGAAGATGCACAACTACTTGCGGACCTCGAAGCCGCGCAAGCACGTCGGCCGGATATCATGCGGCTTATCTTCCAGCGGAATCAAGTGGAGATCGACCGGCGGCTGGCGCAGAATCAGCGATTGCCGAGTGTGGATCTCTTCACCGAGTATGTTCGCGAACTGGGTACGGGCCCGGTCAAGCGGGGACCGAACGACGTAAGAGCGGGTATCATCTTCGAACTGCCATTTCAAAGGCGGCAGGCAAAGGGCCGGGTCCAGGCGGCCGAGGCCCGAATGAAGCAGATCGACCAACGGGAGACCTTTCAACGCGATCAAGTGACGGCTGAAGTGCGCGATGCCGCTTCCGCCGTGCGTGCGGCGTACGAGCGTTCGCGTGTGTTACACGAGGAACTACGCATCACGCGTCAAGTCGAAGAGGCGGAACGGACGCGCTACGAGTTGGGTGACAGCACGTTGTTCGTGTTGAACCAGCGTGAACAGTCGACCGCCGAGGCGGCAGTGCGCGAAGCCAATGCGCTGGCGGATTACTATCGTGCGTTTGCGGCTTATGAATTGGCAATTGCTCGCGGCTTGAATCCGGTAACGGCACCCAAGGTGGAAGACGCCATGCCGAAGCTGCCAGTTGTGCCTTAATACGGCGCGGGCTTGTAGAGCGAGATATTGATGATGCGCGGCGTGTAGCCATGCTGGTCGATGGAATGTTGGCGCACGGCGTGCCATTCGGCGTCGGCTTGGAATTTGCTCCAGGCGGCTTCGCGGGCGGCGAGGGATGCGAAGGGCGTCAAGTATGTGAGGTTCGGAAGTTGGGCGCCGGCGATGCCGCTCAGGTACAAAGCAGGATGGATGCCGCAGCGGTGGAAGATGGGGATCTCGGGGCCCTCGAAGCGTTCGTGTAAGCCGTTGGCTTGCCAGATGGAGGGGGCTTGGTATACGCGCAGTTCGAAGATGTTCTTTCCGCCTAGGTCCACTGCGTTTGGGTTGTAATTGGTGGCAGCGTAGAGGCTGAGATTGCGGACATGGAAGGGAGTCTCGCGATCGAAGACTTCATGGGCGGCGAGGAGTTCTTTGTTTGCGGAAAGACTTTGGGTAACCGCGCGCCAAGCTTCCACGCTTTCAAATTCGTGCAGGAACAAAACCTGCGGCTGGTGTGCGGATACGATCGCTTCCAGCACGAGGCGGCGGCCCTTCGTCTCGGCGGAAAGGGCGGGTAAAAGCGCGTCGCGCAGATAAAGATGCAAGCGCTCGAGCTGCTTGCCGTTCTCAAGAAGAAACTGTTCAGCGACGAAGATGGGGCCGCTTGTGTACTTTGGGTCCAGGCCGATCAAGGCGGAGGGTCCTCCCCAGATTTCCATGAATTCCCGGCGATTGAGTACGGATGTCATATTGCTGTAATTGCCACGCGCGGGTCTACTCGCTAGAGTACCTTTGATGGGTATTGTTGCAGCATTGATGTTGAGTTTGATGGCGGGAGAGTTCCGCACGCCCGCGGGGACTGAGACGGCGGCGAAGCGTCCCGGGGCATTGACGATCCTTCCCGGTGGCCGGTATATCACTCCATACGGCCAAACCACGATTACAGGACCGGGGCCCTTCGGCATCGCTGTGAACGCTAAGGCGGATCTGGTGGTAAGCGCGGATGGCGGACCGAATCGCTTCTCGCTCACGGTGCTGCGGCGGGAGACAGCTCGCACGACCACGAAGACAATTCGAGGGAAGGCGGCTCGCCGCGGGGAGCAGGAGGAAGAAGACAACGAAGACGTCTTCAACAGCGTGTTTCAGGGAATGGCGTTTGACGGCAATACTGGCCTGCTGGTGAGCGAGGGTAACTCCGGCAAGGTACGGCGTTTGGATGTGGAAAGCGGCAAGACGCAATATACGCTCGACTTGAATCAGGGGCAGTTTCGGGACAGCTACTCCGGGGACTTGGCGTTCGACGCGAAGCGCAACCTCCTTTATGTCGTAGATCAGGCAAATTTTCGGGTGGCGATCTTCGATGTCTCGAAACGGCGATTGTTGCAGAGCGTGAAGGTGGGGCGGCTACCATTTGCAGTGGCATTGTCGCCCGATATGAAGCGGCTTTATGTGACGAACCTCGGCATGTTTGAGTACAGCGCGCTGCCGGGGGCGGACCGCAAACGGCCGCGCGAGACGGGCATTCCCTTTCCGGCCTTTGGATTTCCTTCCGATGAGTCGCGTGGCGGAACGACGGTGAAGACGCCAGCGGGTGACGTGGCCGTGCCCGCGCTGGGCGATCCGAATCGAGAGGAATCGAATTCCCTGGCGATCATCGATGTGGAGCGCGCTGGTGAGGCGAAGCTGTTGAAGTTTGTGCGGACGGGTTTGCCGTTTGGCGGCCAAAGCATGGGGGGAAGCAGCCCGAGCGGCGTTGTGGCGACGGCGGAGCGCGTGTATGTCGCCAACGGACACAACGATTCCATCACGGTCATCGACGCCAAGCGCATGGAGCGAATTGAAGACATCGCGATTCGTGTGCCGAAGCTGGAAGGCTTACGCGGAGTGTTGCCGATTGGCTTGGCTTGGCACGAAGAGACGAAGCGCTTACTCGTAGCCGAAGCTGGCATCAATGCCATTGGCGTGATCGATCCGGCGGCGAAGCGCGTCGTGGGGCACATCCCCAGTGCCTGGTTCCCAACGGACCTGGTCGTGAACAGTGGCAAAGTATTCGCGGTGGCGGCAAAGGGTTTTGGAACAGGGCCTAACGCCACTTCCACCGTGGCGCATGAGCGCAGCTTCCAGGCGGAGTTGCGGCGCGGGGCGATGCAGATTTTCGATTTGCCCGCCGACAAGGAAGTGGCCGCGATGACGGAAACAGTTTGGAAGAACAATGGCTTCTTGGAACAGGCGGAGGGGCCTACGCCCTTACCGGCGGGCATCAAGCACGTCGTGATCATCGTGAAAGAGAATCGGACCTTCGACGAAGTGTTCGGGGATCTGGAGCAAGCGGGGAATGGCGAAGTCCGGGGGGCGTGGCTACTGGCGCGCTTTGGGCGTTTCGGAATCGTGCAGGCCGATAAAGGCTCGCTGCGGCCTCGCATCAGCAACAAGGGACAGATTGTGAGCCCGAATCACATAGCCCTGGCCAGACGCTTCGCGATCAGCGATAACTTTTACGCGGATAGCGAGATGAGCGTCGATGGCCATCATTGGATCGTAGGCAGCTATCCGAATGCTTGGACCGAGTCAACCTTGATGGCTGCTTATGGGGGCCAGAAGGATTTCCGCTTGCCGACGAATGCACCGGGGCGTTTGCTCTTTGCGCAGAGCAATTCGAGCGTGCATCCAGAGGAACAACTCGAAGGTGGCGCGCTGTGGCACCACCTAGAACGGCACAAGATCAGCTTCCGCAATTACGGCGAGGGTTTTGAACTCGCGGGCGCGGATGAAGGTACGGGCTTGAAGCCAACGGGCGCCAAGTACATGACGAATATCCCAATGCCGGACCCGCTCTTTCGCAATACGGCGCGCGATTACCCGAACTACAACACAAACATCCCCGATCAGTTCCGGGCGACGCAGTTCATCAAAGACGTGCAACGAGAATTTGTTGATGGCAATAAGGAGCTGCCGCGTTTGATCTTCATCCACCTGCCGAACGATCACTTGGCGCGTCCGCGCCGTGAGGACGGCTACCCGGTGGAGGCGAGCTTTATGGCGGATAACGACTACGCGCTCGGGCGGATTATCGACTTCTTGAGCCACACGAAGTGGTGGCAGAACATGGCCGTTCTGGTAACCGAGGATGACGCGCAGGGTGGCGTGGATCACATCGACACGCATCGTACGGTCTTCATGGCGATTGGTCCGCACGTAAAGCAGAACTATGTTTCGCGAGTAAACGCCAGCATGCCGAGTCTCCTCAAGACTACCTTCCGGCTCTTGGGGATTCCGCCCTTGAACCTATACGACGCGGCGGCGCAGGATTTGAGCGATGTCTTCACAGCGACGCCAGACTATACGCCATATACAGTGCTGCCGGCGAATGCGCAAATTTTTGATCCAACTAAGGCGAAAGAACCGCTGGACGCAGCGCCAGGGCCAATGATGGACGATCCAACATTCCTGAGACGCCAGCATGATAAGAAAGGGCAATGAGATTTGCCTTGCTTCTGGCGCTCTTCGCCTGTTTCGCCGCTGCCCAAGTTAAGTTGATTCCACCGCCGGGCATCGCCGTGCCCTCCGAAGTGCGCTCTGTTTTGCAAGCCAGGATTGCTGAAGTGGACACGGCCATGAAACCGCATGAGAATCATGCGCTGGCCGTAGATGTCCTGGTATTGCGTGATGCCGTGGCGACGGCTCTGGAGTTCAACGAGTTCTTCAAGGCGGATGAGTTCGACAAGGCGAAGAAGTTGTTGGATGAAGCGTTGCTGCGCGCGCGACAACTGGCCGCAGGGCAGACGCCGTGGGCGCAGGCGCGGGGCTTGGTGGTGCGCGGTTATCGTTCGGAAATCGACCATAGCTTGCAGCCGTATGGGTTGGTGATCCCCAAGGATTGGAAGAACGGCGGCCGTGTCGACCTATGGTTCCATGGCCGTGGGGAGACGCTAAGCGAAGTTAATTTCCTGTACGAGCGCATGAATAGACCTGGAGAATTCTCCCCTCCGGACGCGCTGGTCCTTCATCTCTACGGCCGCTACTGCAACGCGAGCAAGTTCGCGGGCGAGACGGATCTGTTTGAAGCGCTCGATAGCGTGCGCAAGCATTATGGCGTGGATGAGAACCGTATTTTTGTACGCGGCTTCTCAATGGGCGGCGCGACAAGTTGGCATGTGGGGGCTCATTATGCGGATCTTTGGGCGGGGGTGGCGCCGGGCGCCGGCTTCGCCGAGACGAGCGAGTATCAGAATCTGGCAACAAAGCCCGCAAGGCCTTGGTATGAGACAAAGCTGTTCCGGCTCTACGACGCTACCGAGTATGCGTTGAACTTCTTCAATACACCCTTGGTCGCCTATTCCGGAGAAAAGGATAAACAGATTCAAGCAGCTCGTATTATGGAGCGTTATCTGGAAAAAGAAGGCATGGCGCTGGCGCATGTCACCGGGCCGGATACGGAGCACAAGTATCATCCGGCGGCCAAGGTAGAGATTGCAAGGAGACTGGATGAGATTGCACGACTGGGGCGCGATCCGTATCCGCAGACCATCCGCTTTGCCACACACACGCTCCGTTACAACCAGATGCGCTGGATTCGTTTGGAAGGCATGGAGAAGCATTGGGAGAAGGCGCGCGTGGACGCGCGTATCACCGATTCCGGGGACGTCGAACTGGAGATGGTGAACGTGAGCGACTTCTCGTTGCGCTTTGGTAGCGGTGGCTGGAAGGGCGCGAAGGATCGGCCTGCCACGGTTCGTGTGAATGGCGTGAATGTTGGCTCCGTCAAGCCGCAGAGCGATGGGAGCCTGGTTGGGCGCTTCTCGAAGCAGGCTGGTGCGTGGAAAGCGGGAGGGCTTGACGGCTTACGCAAGCGGCCTGGCTTACAAGGGCCGATCGACGATGCGTTTTATTCCAGCTTCCTGATGGTTCTGCCAACCGGCAGCGCGTTAAGCGAGGGGGTGGCGCGCTGGGTGAAGAGCGAGAGTGACTCGGCGATTTCCGATTGGCGGCGCATCTTCCGGGGCAAGGCACGCGTGAAGATGGATAGTGAAGTGACGGACGCCGATATCGCGGATTCGAATCTGGTTTTGTGGGGCGATGCGCAAAGCAATCGGCTGCTCGCTCGCATGGCGGACAAACTGCCTGTGAAGTGGAATGGCGAAACGTTGCAACTGGGACAGACGAGCTGCGCGGCCAAGAACTGCGTGCCCGTGATGGTGTATCCCAATCCTTTGAACCCGTCTCGCTATGTCGTGTTGAATAGCGGTCCCACTTTGCGTGGTGAAGCGAACGCGAGCAATTCGCTGCAAACGCCAAAGCTTCCGGATTGGGCGTTGGTGGACTTGAGCGAAGCGCCTGGCCCGCAACGCCCTGGGAAGATCGTAGGCGCGGACTTTTTCGATGAAGAATGGCGCCCAAGCGCCCGACGCTAGCCGATAATTCGTTAATGGACGTATTGCAGCTTCGCTACTTCGTAGCCGTCGCGCGCGCGGGCAGCTTTGTTCGTGCGGCGGAAGAGGAGCGCATTGCACAGCCATCGCTATCACAGCAGATCAAGAAGTTGGAAGAGGAATTGGGTGTTAGCCTATTCGATCGTTTGGGGCGGGGATTGAAGCTGAGCCCGTATGGGGAACGATTGCTGCCGGAAGCGGAAGGGATTCTCGCGAAGGTAGTGGGAGCCAAGCGAGGAGTGGAGGCCTTGAAATGCGAGGATGCCGGACAGCTGAAAGTCGGAATCATTCCGACTCTTCTGCCGTACGCCATGGTGGAGCCACTAGCGGCCTTTCAGAAGAAGTTCCCGCTGATCAACCTGGTGATGTTGGAAGACACCACCGATGTGCTGATCGATCTTCTGCGACGCGCTGAACTGGATGTTGCACTTCTTGCGCTACCAATCAAACACGATGAGATCGTATGCTCGGAACTGTTTCGCGAGCCGCTTCTAGCGGCGGTGCCACCGGGGCACAAGCTGGCAAAGGCCGAGAAGATTCAATTGGCTACTTTGGGGCTGGAACGAATGTTGTTGCTGCGGGAAGGGCACTGTCTGCGGGACGACGTTTTGACGGCTTGCAAGAAGTCGAAGGCACAATTTCAACATTTCTTCGAAAGCGATCACTTGGAGAGTATCTTGCGCATGGTGGGGGCGGGTTTTGGGGTGAGCTTGGTCCCGCAGAAAGCCAGCCTGGGAAGGAAGGACGCAGTTTTTCTGCCCTTCGAGCCGAAGGCGGTGCGGCGCGTCGGATACGCATTCTCCAACGCGCACACCGCCTTACCGGCTCGAGGAACTTTTACGAAGTTCCTTAAGGCTTGGGACTGGGACTTGGATTGAGCTTGGACGGCGACGCGATTTGACGGATGCGGTCTTCGAAGTCTCTCAATTGCCGCTCCGCTTCTTCTTTCGCCATGCCGTACTTCTCTTGCAGGCGTCCGAGAAACTGATCGCGCTTCCCTTCGGCAACATCCAAATCGTCGTCCGTGAGCTTGCCCCACTGTTCCTGGATCTTGCCTTTCACCTGCTTCCAATTTCCTTTGAAAATGTCTTGGTTCATTACTGACCTCCTGCCCTACTCGATGCCATTGCGCCGCTCAGAGTAACAACGCGGAAACGATTTCACGCACTGTGCACAATGTGCTTGCGATGTCCTTGCTGCTGGGAGAAATCGTTAGATCCATTACTCGATTGTTAGGAGAAAAGGTAAGTACTTTCTCTGCGTGTTTGCCGTTCTCCGAATGGCCCATCGATTGCACCTTTTCTCGCTGTCCCGGAACGAAAACGCGAAGGGGCAGAAATGGAGGCTCTGCAATGAAACCATTACTAATCGCAGCAACTATGTGCGCCAGCTTTGCGCTGGGTTTTGCGCCAACTCCCTACACTCCCGAAGTTCCCGTCGTGGCGCAAGCGCCACCGGCGCAGGAGCAATCCAACAAGAAGGAAGACGTTGAACTCACCCGCAAGATTCGCGAAGACCTGATGAAGCAGGAGACTCTGTCACTCGCCGCGAAGAACGTGAAAGTGGTGACGAAGGATGGGGTCACGCACCTCAGCGGCTCGGTGAAGACTCCGGAAGAGAAAGACCTGATCGAAAGTATCGCCAAGCGTCACGCGGGCGAAACGAACGTCCAAAGCCATATCCAAACTCAGGCCTAGGCCTGACAGCTCAAACAGGAGGACAAATTTATGAGCAAGAACATTTCCGTGTATGCAATTTTCAAGAACCGCTTTGAAGCAGAGGAGGCTCTGCAACACCTGCGGCGCAATGGCTTCCGCCCGGAGGATGTAAGCATCCTCCTGCCCGACAACGTCGGCACCAAAGACATCGGAGTGACGAACTCCACTAAGGCGCCGGAAGCGGCTGTGGCTGGAGGCGCAGCCGGGGCTACCGCTGGCAGTATCTTCGGTTGGCTCGTCGGCGCGGGGACGCTCGCCATACCAGGCGTGGGTCCTCTTATCGCGGCGGGGCCGATCATGGCGGCTCTCGTGGGCCTGGGCGCCGGAGCGGCGCTGGGCGGCGCGACGGGCGGATTGGTCGGCCTCGGGATCCCCGAATACGAGGCGCAACGTTATGAAGGCCGTGTTCGAGATGGAGGCATTCTCGTTTCCGTGCACTGCGACAACAACGATTGGGTGAAAAGAGCCAAAGAGGTGCTTACGAATGCCGGGGGCGAAGACGTTTCCTCTTCGAAAGAAGTGAAGGCAGACTTCGCCGCTTCCGACAAGCCACGGCCTCGCGCCATGGCTGTGTAAAGCGCCCTTCCTCTCCTCTCACGCGTGTAAAGGCCCGCCAGGCTCGTTCCGGCGGGCCTTTACGTTTGTTCCGCTACAATGAAAGATTCCCGGCTTGTTTCCGGCCTTCTTGTGCTCACAGCAATCTATCCCGGCTCTTTCGACCCCATAACAAATGGGCATCTCGACGTTATCGGCCGGGCCTCACGCTTGTCCGACCGCCTGATCGTGGGCGTCCTCCTCAACTCCAACAAGAATCCGCTTTTCAGTATCGAAGAGCGTGTAGAGATGGCGCGGCAAGCCACCAAGCAGTACTCCAATGTCGAAGTGCAGCACTTCGACGGATTGCTCGTGGATTTTGCCATTCGTTCCGAAGCGCGCATCATCGTTCGTGGCATCCGGGCTATATCCGACTACGAATTTGAATTGCAGATGGCGCTGATGAACCGGCGCCTGCATCCGGCCTTGGAAACGGTTTTCCTGATGGCCGGTGAGCAGTATTCGTTTCTGAGTTCGCGAATTATTAAAGAGGTCGCCCGCCTAGGGGGCGAGATCGGTGGCATGGTGCCGGCCGAGGTGGAAACGGCTTTGAAAGTCAAATACCAAACCAAGTGAAGGAGTTCAACGCGTAAGCAATGCCTGTTGCGCCGCCTGCCGCTTTAGCGGAACGTATCTCAAGAATCAGTGTGAGCGCCACCATGAAGGTGGCCGCCGATGCCGACCGGCTGCGCCGGGAAGGCCATGACGTGGTCGATTTCAGCGTCGGCGAGCCGGATTTCCCAACGCCCGCCAATGTGAAACAGGCCGCGATCGACGCCATCAACGCGAACTTCACCAAGTACACGCCAGCCGGCGGCACCGCCGAACTGAAAGCGGCCATCTGCCAGCGCCATAAGACAGACTACGGCACGGACTATTCACCCGCCGAATGCGCGGTGACTGTAGGCGGCAAGTACGGCATCTTCACCGTCGTGCAAGCGTTAATCGAAGAAGGCGACGAAGTGATCATCCCCGTGCCTTATTGGGTTAGCTTCAACGACATCGTTAACTTCGCCGGCGGCAAGTGCGTCTTCGTAGAGTGCAAGGAAGCGGATGGCTTTGCCCTCACCGCCGAAGCCGTGGCGCCGCACATCACTGCTAAGACAAAGGCGATCATCGTAAACTCGCCGTCGAACCCCTCAGGCGCCGTGATCCCGACGCCGGAGTTGAAGAAGATCTTCGCGCTCGCCCAGGAGCGCGGCATTTGGGTGCTAGCCGACGAATGCTACTGCCGCTTCCTGTATGAAGGCGAACCGTTCAGCATGGCGTCGCTGCCCGGTGGCAAGGAGACCGTGATCGTGATGGGGTCGCTTTCGAAGACCTACGCGATGACCGGTTGGCGCGTGGGCTTCCTCTTGGGGCCGAAGTTTGTGATCGACGCCTGCGGCAAGCTCTTAACGCACTCGACGTCGAACCCGAATTCCATCGCGCAAAAGGCCGCGCTGGAAGCAGTAAAGGGACCGCAGGACTCGATCGCTACGATGCTCGCCGAGTTTCGCAGGCGCCGCGACTATACTCTGGAACGTCTGCGCGCGATACCCGGCGTTACGGCACAGACGCCGCAGGGCGCCTTTTACGCGTACCCCAATATCAGCGGCGTTTTCGGAAAGGGCGGCGTGAATACTCCCATGGAGTTCGCCTCCAAGCTGCTGGCCGATTCGTATGTCACGGTTGTACCGGGCGAAGCGTTTGGTACGAACGAGCATGTGCGCATCTCGTACGCCACTTCGATGGAAGAGCTCAAGAAGGGTCTCGACCGCATCGAAGCTTTCATTAAGAAGCTCGCTTAGTTCACGCAGACAAATGGAATTCTCTCCGGCCGTTCGCCAGTTGCGCTCCACGCGCCACGAAAAAATTTGGGGCACTGAAGACCTTTCCCCTATTTACCCAAAAGCGGAGGCGAAGGTCGGAGAGGTTTGGTTTGAGGATGAAGAGCGCTTGCCATTGCTGTTTAAGTTCATCTTCACTTCGGAGCGCTTGTCCATTCAGGTGCATCCGAAGGACGATTACGCGCGACAGCACGAAAATTCGCTTGGGAAGACCGAAATGTGGCACATCCTGCGGGCGGATGGAGGCGCAACGCTGGGGCTGGGCTTTGTAAAGAATTACTCGGCGGAAGAAGTTGCCGATGGCGCGCGCAACGGCGCGATTGAAACGATGGTCAATTGGCGCGCGGTAAAGCCGGGGGAAACCTACTTCGTTCCTGCGGGCGTGGTGCATGCGATTGGCGCGGGTGTGGCGCTTTGCGAGATCCAGCAGAACTCGGATGTCACCTATCGGCTCTATGATTACGGGCGGCCGCGCGAATTGCACTTGGAACGAGGAATGGCGGTGAGCGACCTGGAGCCTTACCGCATACAGACGAAGCCCAATCTCGTGGAGTGCCAGTATTTCCGTACTGAGAAAATGCGGCTGGACGCGGCCCTGTCTCTCGCCGGGCCTCGCACGGTTGTGATCTTCCTCGATGGCCGAGGCAAGATTGCCGGCGAGCCGTATGAAAAGGGCCAGATGTGGCGCGTGCTTCGCAACGCGACCATCGAACCGGCGCGGGCGACCACGCTTCTTTACGTCACTTGGCCGGCCTAAAGGTTCTCTACACAGCCGCGCATGCAGGCGCGGGTCCGAAAGTTCCTATCGGTGGCGGGGGCGCGATTTCGCGGATGTTGGTGGAGGAATGGCGCCAAACGCAGCCGTTCGCCGTGGAAGTGCTGCGTCCGCAATGGGATTCACCGGAAAGTATCGTTCGCTTCTCGCAAGGCGAGTATACGGCGTTCTGCCATCGCTTCCGGCAAGAAATTACGGATCGCATCTTGCGAGAGGACCCGCGCGAAGTGTTGGTGCTTGCCAACGACATCAGCGAAGGGCCCGACTTCAAACTGCTCGCCGCAAAAGGCTACCGCATTATCACGATCTGGCACGTGGATGTGCTTGCTTTTGTGGCGAGGATGTATCTGCGTGGCGTGTTCCGACCGGAAACGCTGGCGCGCTTCATGCGGCCGTTTGAGGCTTGGCTTCCGGGGCCGCTAGGCCTAGTATTCGCGAACCAGCACAACTGCGTGCGCCATTCCGTCGGGCACATTGTAATGACGGAGGCGATGAAACGGACGATCCTGGGTTGCTATCCGGAAACGCCAGCTGAGAAGGTAAATGTCATTCCGTGGGGAGCGCCGGAGCACGGCGAGGGCGTTGCCAATCATGATCGGCCCTTGACGATTCTTACGCTAAGCCGGATCTCGCCAGAGAAGGGCCAGCATCGCTTGCTGGAGGCGTTGCGTGGATATCGCGGGCGGTTGCGTGTGGTCATCGCGGGCGAGGCGGCCTTCATGGGCGGCGAGGATTATGCCGCGCGGCTGCGAAAGATTGCCGGGGAGCTAAAAAATATCGAGGTAGTCTTCCCAGGCCATTTGAGTGGCCAAGCGAAGTGGGATGCCTTTGCCTCAGCGGATTTGTACGTGTTTCCGTCGGTGTCGGAAAGTTATGGATTGACGTTGATGGAGGCGCTCTCCCACGGCCTGCCCTCCGTGGCTTTCGACCACGATGGCGCGAAAGCGATTTTGCAACCGCAATTCGGAGTTCTGGTGCGTAACCAAGCGGAGATGTTGCAGGCAATCGAAAACTTGCTCGCCGACCGACCACGCCGCCAAAGGATGGGAGAAGCAGCGAGGCTATACGCGAAGGCCAGGCGATTCTCGAAAGCGGCTCAACAAGTGGCGGAGCTAATTAAAACCCAGCACGCGGAGGCGCCGTAGCCTACTTTTGCCCCGAAACGTCCTTCTTGAAGGCCTCCGCGACCTTCTCGGCCACCCGGTCCAGCGTCTTCGGCTGATAGTCCTTCGGCTTGTTGTAGATGCTCCAAACGACATTGCGGCTCTGGCGCTCCACTAGGAAGATAGTGCCCTTGCCGCGACCGATGCTAGACGTGATCGGCGGCGCGAACTTAAAGCCAGACTTTTGCGCGGCTAGTTCCTCTTCCGTCTTCGGCGGGGCTTCCTGCTCTTTCGTCTTTTCGTCGATGTCCTTGAGCTTCGTCTCAAAACTGATGCCCAGCCGGTCCGTGAAGAAGGCGTCTGCCTTGGTCGGGTCTGTGACAACACGCATCGAAGAGACGCCCCGCAAATGGTTCACGAGATAGTGATCAAAGCCTGAGGTCATGGGCATGACATAGACTCGCTGGATCTGGCTCAGTTCTGCATTGCCTTGCGCTGTCAGCCCCAAGGCACAAAAAGTCAGGGTGGCGATCATCGTCAAAATGCGGCTCATGAGATTCTGGAATTTCCTCTTTCTGTGTACAACAACCAGCGCATCACCGTCATCATTCCTTGTTTGAATGAGGAGCAGGGCATTGAGCAAGTTCTCGTCCGAATGCCGAAATTCGTCGATCAAGTGATCGTAGTCGATAACGGCTCCACCGATAGGACGCGCGAAGTGGCCGAAAGCCTGGGCGCCCAAGTGATTCGGGAAGACGCTCGCGGCTACGGGCGTGCCTATAAGAAAGGCTTCGCTTACGCCGACGGCGACATCATCGTCACTTTGGACGGAGACCACAGCTATCCGCCCGACGCGATCAGTTATCTACTCGAGGCGTTTCGGCACATCGAGGTCGATTTTCTAAACGCATCGCGCTTCCCCGTACGGGACCGGCACGCCATGAGCCTCAAGCACAAGATCGGGAATTTGATCCTTTCCCTGGCCATGAGCATTCTCTACTTCCGCTGGGTAAGCGACTCGCAGAGCGGCATGTGGGTGTTCCGCCGGAGCATCCTCTCTAAGATGACGCTGGAAAGCGACGGAATGGCGTTCAGCGAAGAAATAAAAATCGAGGCGCTGAAGCGGCCGGGTATTCTTTTCGCAGAAATTCCCATTCTGTACACTTCGCGGCTAGGCGAAATCAAGCTGAATCCTTGGCGCGACGGCTTTTACAACCTCTGGTTCCTGCTGAAAAAGCGATTCTCGGTATGAACGTCGCGGTCTTGATCCCCTCCTACCGGGGCGCCTCGCATCTTCGCACGCTGCTCCTGAGCATAGCGGAACAGACGCTGCGTCCGGCAGAGATCTGGATTGGGGATGAAGACGATCCCGAGACGAGGGAGATTGCTTCGGACCATGGCGTGTTTTACCTGCGCCTGGATCGGAACAATGGCTTTGCGGCCACCGTCAATCGTCTGGTGGAGGCGAGCCGCGCGCCTTACCTTGCCGTTTTGAACAACGACATCCGCTTGGACCTGCATTGGCTGGAGCACCTGCGCCCTCACTTGGAAACGCATCCATTCGCGACCGGCAAGCTGCGCAGTTGGGATGGCCAAAGCCTTGACGGGAGTTGGGATTTACTTAGCCTTTCCGGCTTTCCGTTACGTTGCGGCCATGGCAAGAAAGACGCGGAATACTATTCGCGCCGTCGTGAAATTGGCTCGGCGCCGTGGACGGCGATTTTGATGCGCCGGGATTACTTTGAAGCCGTCGGTCCGCTGGACGAGACCTTTGGCAGCTTTTACGAGGACGTCGATTTCGGCTTGCGCTCTTGTGCCAAGGGCTATCAGGGAGTCTATGAGCCCCAAGCGGAATGTTGGCATCGCGGCAGTGCGACTTTTGGAGAGCGCGCGGCCCGCCAAGTGGAGTTGTCGGCGCGGAATCAGTTATTGTTGCTGGCGAAGCATGGCGGCTGGCGTTGGGTGGAGCGTTGGCCGAAAGAGTTCTGGGTCGGGCAGGCGTTGTCGATGGCGGCAGCGGCGCGGCATGGTCTATTCTGGGCGGCGCTACGAGGGAAGCGGGCGGGATGGAAGGCCTTGCGGGAGTCGAAAGTCGAGCTGAGCGAAGAAATGGCGCATGGGTTGGAAGAGATGCAGGGAGAGGTTTTTGAGGCATCGAACCAAGCAGGGGCGGATCCCTTTTGGCGCTACTATTGGGCGCTGACATTATGAGCTTGGGTGCGGTCGTGGTCACCTGGAATTCGGCGGAGCTGATTGGGCCTTGTGTAGAGGCCTTGCTCCAAAATTTCGAGGGGCCGGTTGTCGTCGTCGATAACGCGTCGCAGGATGGGACTGGTCAGGCTGTCCCCAAGAATGAGCGGGTGCGGGTATTGGCGTTGGAGGAGAACCTGGGCTTTGCCGGGGGCGTAAACCGCGGGGTGCGGGTGATCGAGACTGGCTTCGTTTTGGTGCTGAACCCAGACTGCCTTGTTCAGGGCGGCTTGGAAGCATTGGTTCATGCCGCCCGAGACGGAGCGGCTGGTGGACTATTGCTCGATGAAGGGGGCCAAGCCCAACATGGCTTCGTTTTTCGCAGCTTTCCCACGCCTACGGCACTGATCTTCGAAGTCCTTGGAATCAATAGACTTATCCCCGGAAATCCCGTGAACCGACGCTACCGATGCCTGGACCGCCCCCTGAATCTTGACCAAGAAGTAGATCAACCTGCGGGTGCCTTCCTTTGCTTCCGCCGTGATGCATTTGAAACAGTTGGCGGCTTTCCGGAGTCCTATTGGCCGGTATGGTTTGAAGACGTGGAATTCTGCCAGAGCCTGATCCGCTCGGGCTTCCGCATCCGCTTCACTCCGGAGGCGGTAGCGCGCCACCAGGGAGCCGGCAGTATTCGCAAAATCCGCTGGAGTTCCAAGGAGTTGGCGTGGTATGGTAGCCTTCTAAGGTATGCTACCCGGCAGTATGGGTGGCTCTCCCGGCGTCTGGTCGGTTTGGCTGTTGCCGCTGCGTCTGTCCCAAGGGCTTTAACGGGGATCCTTTTTCGGCACCAGAGAGCAAGCGCCCTCGGTGTCTATGCCAGAGTTGTGTATCTGGCGATCGGGGTCATTGTTTTCGGCCGGGAGGATGTACGCCGAGGCCCTCTTCCGAGAGGATCGGCACTCCAATGACCTGGATTTTTTGAATGATGCAGAACGGCCTAGTTTCAGTAACTATCGTCACCTACAATAGCGGACGCTTCATCAAACGCTGCCTCGAATCGGTCCTGGCGCAACGCTACCCCCTGAAAGAAATTATCGTGGTCGACAATCAGTCGACCGATGGCACGCTCGACATCCTGGATCAATTTACCGACCGGGTCCGCATTTATTACAACGAAGAGAATATCGGCTTCGCCGCCGCGCAGAACCAAGCCATTCTGCATTCGAGCGGCGAATGGGTTTTGACCCTGAACCCCGATGTGCTCCTGATGCCGAATTTTATTCAGAGCCTGGTGGACGCTGGCAACCGCGACCCAAAAATCGGCACTGTCTGCGGCAAGCTGCTCGCTATGATGGCGACCTTCGACCTGCCCGAGAATCCCCTTATCGACTCCACCGGTATCTACTTCAATCCAATGCTGCGTCATCTGGATCGCGGTAGCCAGGAGGTCGACAATGGCCATTATCTGAATTCGGAGTACGTTTTCGGGGCCACCGCTGCGGCGGCGCTCTACCGGCGTGAGATGATCGACGATATCTCGATCCACGGCGAGTTCTTCGACCATGACTTCTTCGTGTACCGCGAGGACGCCGATGTCGCCTGGCGCGCTCAGATTTATGGCTGGAAGTGCCTGTATACACCGCTCGCCCGCGGCTATCATGTGCGCACAGTACTGCCTGGCAATCGCAACGCGCTTCCGGATGCAATCAATATGCATTCGGTGAAGAACCGCTTTCTTATGCGCATCAAGAACATGACGCCGGATTTGTACCTGCGCAACTTCCTGCCGATTACTTTCCGCGATTTACTCGTAGTCGGCTGCTGCATCCTGCGGGAGCACTCTTCCCTGAAGGCATTCTGGCTGCTGGCCAAGCAATGGTCGCGTGTCTTTGAAAAGCGCAAGATCGTCATGACGAACCGAAAGGTCTCCGACGAGTACATCGCTTCCTGGTTTCAATTCCAACCCACCTCGCAACCTGCGCCAAAAACCGTGCGCGTTCCCGCCGCCCGCGCCAAAGTGGCGCGCGGCTAGAATAATTTCTTGCACATCGCTATTCTGGGCACGCGCGGCATTCCCGCGCGCTATGGGGGCTTCGAAACTTTCGCCGAGGAGTTAGCGCGGCGTCTGGTGGAGCGCGGGCATCGGGTCTCCGTCTACTGCCGCGAGAAGGAACCAGCAGCCGCATACCTGGGCGCAGAGCGGCGCTATCTTCCCACCATTCGCCACAAGTATTTCGACACTCTGGCGCATACGGGATTTTCCACACTGCATTTGTTGCTGAAACAAGTGGACGTGGCGCTCTACTGCAATGGGGCGAATGCCATCTATACCTGGATGCCGCGCGTGTTTGGCATGCCCGTGGTGCTGAATGTCGATGGCTTGGAGCGTAAGCGGAAGAAGTGGAACTTACTTGCCAAGAAGTGGTACCACCTCTCGGAGTGGCTTTCCACCTTCTGCCCAACGCGCATTGTGACGGACGCCGCCGAAATCGAACGCTACTACCAAGAGACCTACCAGGCTGCGTCCACTTTTATTCCCTATGGAGCGGAGATGGGCGCGGTTCCCTGGGAGCCGATGCTGGGACTGGAGCCGCAGAGCTATTTCCTCTACGTCACGCGCTTTGAGCCGGAGAACAACCCCCTGCTCGTAAGGCAGGCCTTCGAGCAGGTGGAAACTACGAAGCAACTAGCTTTGATTGGCGACGCGCCATACGCGCACGAATATATTCGGCAGGTCCGCGATACCAAAGATTCACGGATCGTGATTCCTGGCGCGATCTATGGCAACGGCTACAAGATCCTGCAGTCTCATTGTTTCGCTTACATACATGCCACCGAGGTGGGCGGCACGCACCCGGCCTTGATCGAGGCGATGGGGCGCGGAGCACTGATTCTGTACCTGGAGACTTTGGAGAATACGGAAGTCGCGGGCGGTGTGGGCGTGCCATTTCGGGCGGATACATTGCCACAAGCGCTCCGTCAGGTATTGGCGATGAGCGACGAGGAACGTGTGGAACGCCGGCGTTTGTCACTTGAACGAGTACGCCAGCGTTACTCTTGGGAAGTAGTCACCGATCAGTACGAAGCCTTGTTTCGCCAGCTATGCCCCGCACGTGGTTAGAAGTTTCCCTCGATCAAATTAAAGCCAACTACCGCCTCATCTCGCGAACGGTGGGGAGCGGAGTGGACTTGATGCCCGTGGTGAAGGCGGACGCCTACCGGCATGGCGCGGTGGCGGTGAGTCAAGCGCTCGAGCATGAGGGGGCCCGCTGGCTGGCGGTGTCGAATATCGACGAGGGCAAGGCGCTACGCGAGTCTGGAGTGCAGGCGCGCATCTTGGTGATGGCGGATCGCGTGGCGATCGACCCGCGCGCCTGGGCGGAGTATCGCTTGACGCCCGCTGTCCACGATCTGGAAGAGATCCCGCTGTTGCCCGCCGGGCTTGCCTATCATTTGAAGTTCGATTCCGGCATGCATCGTCTGGGCAGCAACGCCGCCATCGATGCGATCATCGGCGCCGTGCGGCATACGAATCTTGAAGGCCTGATGACGCACTTCGCGTCCAGCGCGGATTACACCAGCGAGCAAACCAAGCAGCAAATGCAGAGCTTTGAAACACTACGCAAAGCGCTCGCCGGCGCCGGTTGCCAGCCGCCACATTTGCACGCGGCTTCGACAAATCCATTGCACTTTGGCCGAAAGGAGAGCTGGGGCAATCTGGTGCGACCCGGTTATGCGATCTACGGATATGTGTCGCGCGCCAAAGGGAAGGCGCCCGCCGAACTGCTCGATGTAGCTCCGGCCTTGCGCTGGAAGGCGACTATTCTGCTGACTAAGGATGTACCCGCTGGCGCGCCTGTTGGCTATGGGGCGCAATTCGTGACGGAGCGGCCGACGCGCCTCGGCATTCTGGGCGTGGGCTATGCAGACGGGTTGCCGCACAGACTTTCGAACAAAGGGCAAGTGATTGCGGGCGGCAAGCTAGCGCCGATTCTAGGTGCCGTCTCGATGGACGTCACAACCGTGGATTTGACGGATAGCCCGGAACTCAAGGCAGGCGACGCCGTCACGTTGCTGGGCAGTGAAGGAACGAGCAGCATTGACGCCCGTCAGATGGCCCGGGAAGCCGGCACCATCGCGTATTCTGTACTCTGCGGCATCTCGACTCGAGTGCCCCGCTTTTACATCTAGTTTCGTGCCATGAAGATCACCGACATTCAAACAGTAGTCGTAAACGCGCGGATGCGCAATTGGATATTCGTCAAGGTGCTGACGGACCAGCCGGGACTTTGGGGCTGGGGCGAAGCAACCTTGGAGTGGAAGACGCGGGGCGTGGTGGGGTCTGTGGAGGATCTGAAGCCTTTGTTGATAGGGCAGGATCCCCGGCGCATCGAGCACATCTGGCAAATTCTGCACCGGCAGTACTTCTGGCGCGGCGGCATCGTCACGATGTCCGCGATATCAGGCATCGATCAGGCTCTGTGGGACATCAAGGGGAAGGAAGTAGGCAAGCCCGTTTGCGAATTGCTGGGCGGCCCCGTGCGCGACTCGATGCGTCTTTACGATCATTTGGGCGGCGGCAGATTGGAGGGAATGTACAAGACGGGCAGCGCTGATGACTTCGCCAAGTTGATCGCGGATTCCAAAGCCCGTGGCTTCAGCGCCGCCAAGGGCATGCCGATTCCGATCAGCGAGCCAATCGAAAGTTCAGTCACGCTGCAGCGCGCGGCCGAGACTGTGCGCGCCATGCGCGAAGCCGTGGGGGACGACTTCGACATCATGCTCGATTTGCATGCGCGCTGCACTCCCGCAGCCGCCATTCAATTCGGCCGCTTGCTCGAGCCCTACAACATCTTCTGGTACGAAGAGCCTTGTTGGCCGGAGCATGTGGATGCCTTGGTGGAAGTCTCTCGTGCGTTGCGTTTCCCAATTGCCACGGGCGAGCGGCTGGTGGGACGATGGGAGTTCCGAGAATTGTTGGAGAAGCGTGCCGTCGCCATCATTCAGCCCGATGTTTCGCATTGCGGCGGTATCAGCGAAGTACGCAAGATCGCTTCGATGGCAGATATCTATGCGATCACAGTCGCCTGCCACAATCCCCAAGGGCCGATTTCGACCAGCGCCAGTTTGCACATTGCCTTTGCGACCCCGAACTATCTGATCCAGGAGATCGTCTGGAACGACGTGCCGTGGCGCTTCGACGTCGTCTCGGGAGGCTTCAACGTGAAGACAGGTCAAGTGGGCCCGCCCACTACGCCTGGATTGGGCATCGAAGTGAATGAAGAGGAAGCACGCAAATACCCTGCGCAGCCCGAGGTTCTGATGCCCGCCTACCGGCGCGACGGGAGCGTGGCGGATTGGTAGAGCCGATGCCAGATATTCACCTCTCCGCGGTGGTCATCGTTGGGTCGAGCCGCGCCAATGCGCAGCGCGTGGTGCGTTTCTTATGCGCTCAAACGATCCGCGAAAAGATGGAGATCATCATCGTCGACGTGTCGACTTCCACCTTTCCCCGATTGGACCTGGACGGCCACGCGCATACCTATCTCGAGCATCCGGGCCTGCGCAGTTGGAGCCAGGCAAAGCTCATCGGGGCCCGCGCCGCTACAACCGGTATCGTTGCCTTCATTGAAGACCACTGCCGGCCCAATCCCGATTGGGCCGAGCATGTTCTGCGCGCTTTCGATGGCCCCTGGAAGGCCGTGGGCTACGCCTTCCTCAACGGAAGCCCGGATAATTATCTTTCCCGCGCATCGTTGATGGCCGACTACGGGCTCTGGGCGCACCCCGTCGTTGGCGGTGAATCCAAGCTGCTTCCCGGCAACAACGTCGCGTATCGCAAGAGTTTCCTCGATTCCCTGGGATCCGACGCCGACAAGATGCTAGGCGTGGATTACAACCTCCACGAGATCATCACATTGCGAGGCGAGAAGATGTTTGTCGAACCCAAAGCCATCGCCTCGCATCAGTGCTACGCCGAACTGAGTATGTTGCTGGCGGCAAACTTCTGCTACGCGCGGGTGCTCGGCGCAACTCGTGCGCGTAACCGCCACTGGGGATTTCCCATGCGCTGTTTCGCCGCCGTAGCCGCGCCGCTGCTGGTGCCGCCGCTTCGTTTGCTCCGGCTGCTCCTCAGCCTGCCCAGCCGTAGTGCGCTCATTCCGCAATTCATTGAGTCGATGCCCGTTGTGCTTTTGACTTACATCGTCTGCTCCTGGGGGGAAGCCACGGGCTACTTTGCGGGCATGGGCGATGCGCAAGAACAATTCGTTCAATACGAACTGGACAATGCTCGGGTCTAGGAGCCGACCTGGATGCCGCTAGTCTCTGTGGTCCTGCCCGCTTACTTTTCTCACGAGACGATCTCGCTGAGCCTCGACGCGCTGCGCAAACAACGCTTCCGCGATTTCGAAGTCATCGTCGTGAACAGTTCGCCCGAGACAAAGACTGGCGAGCTGGTCACCACGCAGTATCCGGAAGTCCGCTTCTTCCAAAGCCCAGTTCGCCTCTACCCGCACGCCGCGCGTAATTACGGAATCGCGCGAGCGCAAGGAGAACTGCTCGTGTGTTCCGACCCCGACGTGGCGGCGCACGAGGACTGGCTGGAAAAGCTGGTGATCGCCTACGAATCGGGTGTTGCGGTCGGAGGCGGGTGCATGGGCGTCTTGGAATGGACCTGGTGGGAATGCGGCGTTCATCTGGCGAAGTTTCATGAACTCCTTCCAGGCCTACCCAAGGGCCCTCGCCAAATCGCCCCTACTGCCAACGCATTCTACTCACGGGATCTTTGGGAGAGTATTGGCCCCTTTCCGGAGGATGTCTTCGCGGGAGACGCCATTATGAGTTGGCGCGCCGCGCAGGCCGGATACGAGCCTCGCTTTCTCCCGCAAGCGCAAGTCGACCATGTCCACGGCGGAGGCTGGCGCCAGCTTTGGAAGGAACGAACGGCGCGCGGACGCGAGTTTCTTCTGGAAAGGGCAAAATTTGAGAACTGGTCCCTGGGCCGGGTCCTAGCGTATTTGCTAGCTTCGCCGTTGTTGCCTCCACTCGTCCTTTGGCGAGCCTTCCGCACCGCTAAGCATATTGGATGGACCGGCCGCTACCTCGTAACTTTGCCGATACAAATCTGGTCGCACTGCGGCTGGACACTGGGCGAAGCAAGAGCGGCGATGCAATTGATGGGCCGGAAGACCGCATGAAGTTTTGCATGTTGACAAGCTTCTTCGGGCCCCACAGTTTCGGTGGGGACGCCGTTTACGTAGACCGGCTCAGTCGAGCGCTGCTTCGCCGTGGCCATGAGGTCACGGTCGTCTATTCCGAAGACGCCTTTCAAGCCTTGCGCGGGAGCAGCCAGGAAGCGCCGTATGCCAAACCGGAGGGGCTGCGTTTGAAGCCCCTGCGTATCCCAAAGCAACCATTCCAGCTCTTGCTCTCGCACCAACTTGGGCGGCCGGTCGGCATGCAAGAAGCCCTTCGGGAGGCATTGAGCGGGGAATGCTTCGATGTACTGCATTTTCACAACCTCAGCATGTTGGGAGGCCCGGGCATCTTATCCATGCCTGTCGAGGGGAAGCCAATCCGCCTCATGACCGCGCATGAATTCTGGCTCGTCTGCGAGCGGAGCGTTTTGTGGAAGGACGGCAAAGAGACTTGTCACGCACCGGCATGCATTGGATGCTCATTGCGCGCCGGACGCCCTCCGCAATGGTGGCGCAAACTCGAAGGCTGGCGAGGGCACCTGGATCGCTTGGATCTACTCCTGACGCCGAGTGAATCCTCCGCTTACATTCATGCCAAGCGTGGCCTTCGCCGCCCGATGCAGGTACTTCCCTATTTCGTAGGGGATGATTGGCTGTCGGAAGAGCCACCATCAAAAAGCAATGCCTACTTCCTATTCGCTGGGCGCCTGGTCCGCGAAAAAGGCTTGGCGCAAGCGATTGAGGCGATGCGGCTCTTCCCCGAAGTAGAGCTATGGATCGCGGGCAGTGGGCCGGAGGAATCGGCGCTTCGCGCCAATTCACCGGGCAACATACGCTTTCTCGGCCGTTTGGGCGAAGCCGAACTCCGCAATGTCTACAGAAGCGCCATCGCCACGTTGATCCCCAGCGAAATGGTGGAGACATTCGGCTATGTCGCTCTGGAATCGATGGCGGTGGGTACGCCCGTGATCGTACATGACTTGGGGGCCTTGCCCGAGCTCGTTGCGCAAAGCGGCGGGGGCATTGTCTACACCGGGGTGGGGCAAATGCGTGAGGCCATGCGACAGTTGCTGCACGACGTTGACTTACGAGAGCGCTTGGGCTCCGCGGGCAGAGATGCCGCTTTCCTTCGCTGGAACGAGGAGCGGCATCTCGAACGCTACTTGGAAATGTTGAAGGGCGTAAGTTAAAGTGCGGCCTTCAGAGCCTGATCCCAGGGCTTGCGATACGGCCGTTCGAGCATGGCGTTCGCCTCACGGTCGTTGAGAATTTCTTCCTTTTCGGCATCCCAACGCAAGCTCCGGCCCAAGCGTAAGCTGATATTCGCGAGATGGCAGGAGACCGCAGTCCAGTGGCCGTCTTCGACATCGGCAATTGTGCGCTGGCGGGAACGGATGCAATCCAGGAAGTTGCGCACGTGCAGGTCGAACTGTTCGGCACTGGAGCCTTTTTCCGTGCGGGGCTGCGTTAGCTTTTCCGGCTTCACTTCCTGACGCACAGCGCCGCCCGTGGGATGGCCGCGGAAGACCGGAATCGCATTCTCTGGCGGGCGCTTGTCGTCGCCAAAAATCTGGAAGCTCTCGCGGCCTATCTTCAGGCTGCCCTTGGTTCCATAGAATTCCAGTCCGCCGCCCGCGGCATCGCCTTGACTGCCTTCGCGATGACTCCACAGCGCGCTCATCTGCGGATACGTGTAGGCGGCGTCCTGTGTGTCCGGCGTCTCGCCGTCGTCTTCCAAAACAAATCGGCCGCCGCTGGAAAAAACCGACAGCGGACCCTTGTGGCCGAGATACCACTGCATGATGTCGATCTGGTGCGCGCCAAGATTCGTCATCTGGCCGCCGGAGAAATCCCAGAACCAGCGGAAGTGATAGAGCCCGCGATGTGGCTGGTAGGGCCGCTTGGCCGCGGGTCCGATCCACATGTCGTAGTCGAACTCCGTGGGCACTTCATTAGCCGTGGGCTTGCCGAAGCCGGGCATGATGTTGCGGAAAGCGCCCATGCGGACGGAATGAACTTTTCCGATGGCGCCGTCGGCGACCAATTGCTTGGCCATTTGATAATGCTTGCCGCTGCGCTGTTGCGTGCCCACCTGCACGACGCGCTTGTACTTGCGCGCGGCATTGATCATCCAGCGGCCCTCCCGCAGAAAAACCGTCATAGGCTTCTCTACGTAAACGTCTTTCCCCGCCTGACACGCCAGAATTGTCATCAGCGCATGCCAGTGATCCGGCGTTGAAAGGACGACGGCTTGAATGTCCTTGTTGTCGAGAAGCTTCCGGAAATCTTTGTAAGCTTGCGGCTTCGGCGCGCCCTCGCGAGTAATCTCCTTCAGGCCTTGTTCCAGGCGTGGCTGATAGGTATCGCACATGGCCACCAGGTCGACGTCGCGCTGGTTCTTGAAGTCGTAAACGTGTTGCGCGCCGATCAAACCGTAGCCGACAAAGCCCGTCTGAATGCGATCGTTTGCGCCCAAAATACGGGAATAGCTGGCGGCCGTCAACGCTGCGGCAAAAGATCTTCTCGTGAGTGCCATCGCCAGAAATCGTATCAGGTTATACGATGAGCATTTATGCCATTAAACGACGCGATACGCGCGGTGCTGGACAGCGGGGACAGGAATTTGCTGGCCGTCCCCACCAAGGCCAAGGGCCCGGAAGGCGCTTTGCCACTGACGCCGGAGATGCTGATCAATCTGCCGAGCGGCGACCTTTTCGGTTGGACGCAAAACGCCGGCATGGGATGGGACCCAAAACTCTTGGGCGGCGCGGAAGTTTTGTTGCTGTCCACGCACGGCGGCATGCGGGCGGAAGACGGCAGCGCCGTGGCGTTGGGCTATCACACCGGGCATTGGGAAGTGAATCTTCTGATGGCGGCGGCTGCGCGCGAGCTGAAGTCTGGCGGCGCGGTTCCCTTCGCTGGCTACGTCACCGATCCTTGCGATGGCCGTTCCCAAGGCACGCCCGGCATGTTCGATAGCTTGCCCTTCCGCAACGATGCCGCGCAGGTGCTGCGGCGATTGATTCGCAGCCTGCCCACGCGCAAGGGTGTCCTGGGCGTGGCGACCTGCGACAAGGGCCTGCCCGCGATGATGATGGCGCTGGCCGCCACACACACTCTGCCGACGGTACTGGTTCCCGGAGGCACCACACTGGCGCCGGAAGACGGCGAAGATGCCGGCAAGGTACAAACCATCGGCGCGCGCTACGCTCATGGAACCATCACACTGGAGCACGCGGCCGAGATGGGTTGTCGCGCCTGCGCTTCTCCCGGCGGCGGTTGTCAATTTCTAGGTACGGCCGCAACGGCGCAAGTAGTGGGCGAAGCCTTGGGCATGAGCCTGCCGCACTCGGCGCTTGCGCCCTCCGGCACTCCCATCTGGACCGATATGGCCGTGCGCTCCGCGAAGGCGATGATGCTTATGATCGGGCGCGGATCGAAGACCACTGATATCCTGACGCCCGATGCCTTGGAAAACGCCATGATGGTCTACGCGGCCTTTGGCGGCTCCACAAACGTCCTGATGCACTTGGCGGCCATCGCCTATCATGCCGGCTTGAAGCAGCCTCTCGTGGAAGATTGGCGCCGCGTTCATTTACAAATTCCTCGCTTGGTCGACGCGCTTCCCAACGGCCCGCGCAATCACATCACGGCGCAAGTCTTCCTGGCCGGCGGCGTGCCCGAAGTGATGCTGCACCTGAAGCGCGCGGGCCTGCTAAAGCTGAACGCGCTCACCGCCAGCGGCACGACGCTAGGCGACTGCCTGGATTGGTGGGAACAAAGCGAGCGGCGCGCTTCCCTGCGTAAGCTGCTTCTCGAGCGCGATGGCGTCAACCCGGACGACGTAATCCTCTCACCCGATGAGGCGAAGCGTCGCGGCATGACGGCCACGATTAGCTTCCTCCGCGGCAATCTCGCCCCCGGCGGCGCCGTAATCAAGAGCACATCGATCGACCCCAGCGTCGTCGACGCCGACAACGTCTATCGCAAGCGCGGCCCCGCCAAGGTCTACCAAACCGAGCCGGAAGCCATCCAAGCCATCAAGCAAGGCAAGATCGAAGCAGGCGATATCCTGGTGCTCCACTGTCGCGGCCCCATGGGCAGCGGCATGGAGGAGACCTATCAACTGACGAGCGCCTTGAAGCATCTGGATTTTGGCAAGCACGTCGCCGTGCTGACGGATGCCCGCTTCAGTGGCGTTTCGACCGGCGCCTGCATCGGCCACGTTTCGCCGGAAGCGCTGGCCGGTGGCCCGATTGGCAAAGTGCGTAGCGGAGACACTATCGAGATTCTCGTGGACCGCACGAACCTGACGGGTGAAGTGAACCTGTTGAACGACGATCCCGCGCAGCGTGAGACGCCCGCCGAATTGGCTGCCGACAAGCTGATGCCGGACGATTCCAGGCTCTGGGCCGCTCTGCAAGATGTCAGCGGCGGCACTTGGGCCGGAGCGGTTTATGACGTCGAAAAAATTCTGGCCGTCATCGCGGCTGGCCGCAAGGCACTGGGAGTTTAAGCCACTTCGCGCACTTCGACGCGCTTGTAGATTTCCTTCGTTTGATCCATGGTCGGGAAACTGATTCCCGGCAACATTGCCGAAGCCGTGCCGGCGGCCACGCCCCAACGCACGGAGTCCGAGAAGGTCTTGCCCTTCATCATGCTCCAGGTAAACGCCGCCGCCATGGCATCTCCCGCGCCAATCGGACAAACCGCCTCCACGCGCGGTGGCACCACTTCGTAGACTTTCTTCTCGGTACAGCCCACCGCGCCGCGAGCGCCCAAACTCAAGACGACCATTTGCGCGCCCATGTCGCGAATGCGCTGCGCTGCTTCCACGAAGTGCGAGCGCGTCAACAACGCGCGGCCAAGCAATCTTTCGGCTTCCGGCTGGTTCGGCGTCACCACCGTCGGACCGGCCTCCATCGCCACTGTCAGCGGATCGCTATCGGTGTCGAGCAAGGTCTGTACCTTGTGCTCTTTGGCTGCCTCAATCAGGCGGCAATAGAAATTATGCGGTGCGCCGGGGGGCATGCTGCCGCAAATCATAAGCCACTTGGCCTTGGGCAGCTTGCGTCGGATCGCATCTTCAACGGCCTGAATCTCCGAGGCATCCAGCGCGGGGCCCTTCTCATTCAGCTTTACGCTCAGTCCTTGTTTATCGGTGATCGAAAGATTGCGGCGGACGGAGTTCTTCATCGGCACGAACTCGACCGGAAAACCGTATTCGCGCATGAGCCGTTCGAAGTCCTCGCGCGCTTCGCCGCCAGATAAGGTTACGGCCAAGGTCTTCGCGCCGAAGGAATGAATGACGCGAGAAGCGTTGATGCCGCGGCCACCGGCGCTATCGAAGGTGTCCAGAATATATGCGCGGTCGTCGAATACCAATTGGTCCGCGGAGATGTTCAGATCGATCGCGGGATTGAGCGTGACGGTTATGATCAAGTCCCAATTTTACTCCGCGCTACGCTAAGAACTTGAGCACGCGCAAAGCCTGGATCGCCCTCGCGGCGGTCTGCTTTTTTTGGGGCACCACTTACATTGGCATCCGCATGGCGCTGGAAGGGCTGTCGCCGCAATACCTTGTAGCGGTGCGCTTTCTCCTGAGCGGTTCTTTGATCTTGCTCTGGGCTAGGTGGAAAGGTTGGGCTTTTCCGAAGGGTAGGGAACTGGGTTGGGCCTTCGGGACCGGTCTTTTGACCTTGGGTGTGGGTAACTACTTCCTTAGTTTGGCGGAAACCTACATCGAGAGCGGACTGGCCGCTCTCATCATTACTATCGCTCCGTTTTGGATGGTTGGCGCGGAAGCCCTGATTCCCGGTGGGGCGCCAGTGAAGCCCAGGGCTTTTCTCGGCATGTTGGTTGGGTTTGTGGGCGCGATCTGGCTGGTTGGGCCGGAGGGCTTCGAGACGGGCTTCGGTGGGGCCACGGTAAAGGGATTCTTGGTGCTTCAGTTAAGTTGCCTGGGCTGGAGCGTTGGTTCGATCCTGCAAAAGCGCCGGAAGTCTGGGGCCAATCCAATTCTGGTGGGTGGCATTCAGCAGTTGTCGGCGGGCTTGGCGGCTACTTTGGTGTGCCTCGCGTTCCCAGGATGGCGGGCGGAATGGTCGCCGGGGGTACTGGGGGCAGTCCTGTATCTGGCGTTTTTTGGTTCTATCGTCGCGTATAGCGCCTATTTGGTGGCCCTAGAAGGGCTGCCAGTGGCCATCGTTTCGATATATACCTATATCAACCCAATTGTCGCCGTTTGTTTAGGTTGGCTCATATACCGCGAGCGCATTGGGGTAAGGGAAATTGGGGCGATGTGCGTAATCTTCCTAGGGGTTTTCCTCGTGAACCACTTCAGTAAGAAGGCCTAGATCGAACTAAGGTTACTTCTAAGGTAAAAAACCTGTGTTTTCACTACCTTAGGAGCATGCAAAGTGGTCGATAATGCGTAAAGCCACACAAGTTCTGGTCAGTACTAAGGCAAGTCTTCGAGAGAACTATTCATTCTGAAACCTTACGTTTCAGATCGGGATTGAAAATCCCAGAACGGTTCCCGAAACGGGCCTGTGGAAAAGTCGCCTTTGCATATGCTGCAGTTATAGGCTAAGCGGATCTCTGGTAAAGGACTTGTTTTCAATTGCTTCGTAGAGAGAGGAGCCAAGGGAATGGCGAGCGCAGCGCTTCAAATCGGAACAGTTCAGGCCGGAAGAGAACGGCACGAGGTTTGCACTAGTATCGGCATCGCCGTCAAAGAACGGCGCGCCGAAGAGAAAAACGTCCTAATGCGCAAGCCTCCCGCAAAAGAAAAAGTGCTTCGTAGCTTAGATTCAAAGCTGCCCAAGGGTGTTTCTGCGAAAACTTCTCGGCGGACTAATAAGACTCAAACCCAGGAAGATTCGAAAGTGCCCGCTACCATCTCTCTCAAGAAGACTGCCCCCAAAATGCCGATTCCCCAAGTCGCCCAGGAACTGATGTCCATTCCCGTGCAGCCCATTCCGATGCAGCCGGCTCCCAGCCTGCTCACGCGAGAGGAAGAGGACCGTTTCGCGACGCGCGACCGCGTGGTTTTGGAAAATCTGCCTCTCGTTCGGGTAATTGCTGTGCGCGTGCACGAGAATCTCCCGGTGCACGTCGATCTCGACGACTTGATCCACGCCGGTATTATGGGGCTTTTCGATGCCGCCACTAAGTTTGATCCGGATAAGAACGTGGTCTTCTCTTCATATGCCAAGCACCGCATCAAGGGCGCCATCCTCGACAGCCTTCGCCAGCTCGACTGGGCCAGCCGCGATCTGCGCCGACGTCACAAGCAGGTAGAGCAAGTTACCCGAGATCTCGCCGGCGAGTTGCATCGCAATCCGACGGAAGCGGAAGTCGCTGCCAAGATGGGTGTTGAAGTCGACCGTTGGCGTCAGATGATGCTGGATCTGCGGAATGTAGGCTTGGTATCGGCCTCGACGCGCGCGCAGGACAGCGAAGACATGCCGGCGCCCGACTTCCCGACGAGCCCGGATTCGCATCCCGACAACATGTGCGCGAAGGAAGAGCTCAAGAGCTTGCTCAAGACCGCGCTAGATACGTTACCGGAGCGCTACCAACGCGTTGTGCTTCTCTACTACTCCAACGAGCTGACGATGAAGGAAATCGGCAACATGCTTGGGATCAATGAGAGCCGCGTTTCGCAGATTCACAAGGCTGCCCTCGAGAAGATGGCCAACGCCCTCGGCCAAGCAGGTATCAGCTCAGCCGCCGCCTTCTAAGGCCGGTTACTTGACTCTTACTACTTAACTTCCACGGAGTAGGGCATCCAGCGCAGCATCCCGCCTTGCGCCAATGCGGGTCGAAGCGCCCGGCGAACTTCCTTCACTCGCGCCACGCTTCCCGCATCGCCAACGAGAGTCTCCGCCAGCCTTGCCCGCGCCTGCACACCCAAGTCCGTGTCGCCAAACCACTTTTTCCAAGCGCTTTCCGGTGAAGGATAAGGATACAGTCGCATCCGGTCTTCCGGCTTCAATTTCATCTTCTTCCGAAGCTCCGAAATTGCGCCCGTGAGTCCAGTCAACTGGTCGGTCAGGCGTTTCGCATTCGGGTCGTTTGCGACCCAGGCACGGCCTTCAGCTAGCGGGGCGATCTCTTCCACCTTCGCGCGCCTGCCTTCCGCCACCCGAGCCAGGAAACTCCGGTAGCTCTCGTCAACGCCCTCACGCAACTTCTTCAACGCGATTTCGCTTAACGGCCGGTCTTCCACATCGATATCTGCGTTCTGACCACGCTTCAACATATCTTTTGTAAGGCCCAGCTTGTTGTAAAGCCCCTTTACGTTCGGCTTGCCGTAAACCACCCCAATGGAGCCGGTAATCGTGCTTGGATAGGCAGTGATGGTGTCGCCGGTAACCGCCATGTAGTAGCCGCCGCTCGCAGCGACGTCGGACATCGAAACCACCATCGGCTTCGTCTTACTCAAATCGCGCAGCGCCGCCAGCAGTTCATCGGAGGCGATCGCATCGCCACCCGGTGAATCGATGCGCAGCACCACCCCCGAATAATTCTCGTCCTTACGGAGAGCCTCCACGTCGCGTATGAACTTGCGGCTTGCCACCATGCCGTCGTCCCCAAAGCCACCCAACTCGCCGCGAATAATGTCGCCCTCGGCCACCAGGTAGGCAATCTTGTTACTGCGCTGCGATTCCCAGCTATTGCGCACGATCTTGCGGTAGTCCCGCGCCGAGGTGCGCGACTTCGAAGAGATATTTGCCTTGCGAGCCAGTTCGTCGATGGTCTGATTCTCGTATTCGAGACTATCGACCAGCTTCGCCGCCAGCGCATCCTTAGCCAGATACGGCCCGCCGTCGATCAGCTTTTTCACATCCTCCACGCTGCGCTTGCGCCCCGAGGCGATGCTGTTCACCAGTACGCTATAGATGCCATCGAGCAGCGCGTTGAGCGACTCCTTGCTCTCCGGCGACATCGCCGTCTTCGTGTAAGAATCCCCAAAGTCCTTGTACTTGCCCGCATGCACCACTTCCATCTGCACGCCCAGCTTGTCGAGCGTGTTCTTGTAATACATGCGCTCGGCTCGCAAGCCCTTCAAGTCCACATGGTCCTCGCTCACGATGGAAATGCGATCCGCCACGGTGGCCAGCATGTAGTCTTTGGTATTCGGCGTTCTTAAAAACGCGTAGACCGGCTTGCCGGATTTCTTAAACTCCGCGATCTGCCCGCGAATCTCCTCCGTCTTCGCCCAGCCGCCACCCATGCGGGAAGGCTCCAAAAGCAGCGCCTTGATTTTGTTGTCCGTTGCGGCCCGCTCCAGCAACTGCCGGATCTCAATGACGGAGAGCGGCGTCTGCGCATCCATCCACGGTAGCGGCTGTTCATCGCCCGGTTTCTCGGAGATCTCCCCTTCGAGCCTCAAAACAAGCATCGACTCCGAAGGGGTCTCCGGTGCCGATTTGCTGGCGAAACGAACTAATGCAAAAAACACCACGACCGTTGCGAGCCCTGCGAAAACAAAGCCGCAAAGAATGCCGAGAAGGAACTTCTTCATGCTCCTTCTAGGATACGGTCAAAGCGCTTGCTCACTTCCGTAAGATAGGCGGCGTCACCGCCCCGCAGTTCCACAGTCGCCGGGCCACGATAGCCGATTTCGGCGATCGCCGCGTGCACGGCCTTCCAGTCGATCTCGCCATCATAAAGATCCGTGAACTTGGCGACCCGGTCCTTAAAGGTGAAGTCCTTGATGTGAATCTTGGCGATACGCTTCACGCCTAGCGCGCGCACCCAATCCTGCGGATAGCCGAAGAGCACCATATTGCCGACGTCCAGGTACGCCTTCAAGTAGGGAGATTTGAATTGATCCACATAGCGCGCCATCTCCAGCGGGCTCAGCAAAAACTTATTCCAAACATTCTCGACGGCGATCACGACCTTCGCCTTCTCGGCCACAGGTAAGAGCTTCTTGATCTCTTCCGTGCTCTTGTCCCAAGCCTGCTGATAGCTGCTTGCTGCTGGGCTTACTACCGCCGGCACCAACAAGACGGTCGAAGCGCCCCAGGCCTGCGCATTCCGAATGCTGGTGCGCATACCTTCCCGCCCTTTCTCCACCACGGCGGGATCGGCGCTATTCAGCGGATTGCCCCAGTGCGCCATGTTCATCACGCCGTGAATCTTCAAACCCACATCACTGGCGGCCTTGGCAATAGCTGCTTCTTCCTTGGCGTCCGTGGCCGTGCCCATCTCTAGTTGCGTAAAGCCGGCCTGCTTGGCGACTTCGAATTTGGACTTCCAGTCCGGCAGCTCTTTCGGCAGCATGCCGCCCAAAACGGCTTTGTCGATGGGCAAACGAGCGGCTTTCATCTGCGGAGCGAGTGCGGCAGCCGCGGCGGCGGCGGAGAGAAATGTACGGCGATCCATATCAGGATCAGTTTTTCATATCTTCGCGCGCAGGATCGCAAGCATGCGGCGCAAAGGTTCCGCCGCGCCCCAAAGCAACTGGTCGCCGACGGTGAAAGCGCCGAGATACTCCGGGCCCATGCGCAGCTTGTGCAGACGTCCTACGGGCACGGTCAGCGTCCCTGTGCATGCGGTCGGCGTCAGGTCACGAATCGTCGCTTCTTTGGTGTTCGGCACCAGTTGGGTCCATGGCGTGGAGGATGCGACGATCTGCTCCAACTCCGCCAGTGGCACGTCTTTCTTTAGCTTGATCGTCAAGCCCTGGCTATGGCAGCGCATCGAGCCGACACGTACGCAAATGCCATCGATGGGAATCGTGTTTGCGCCGCCGAGGATCTTGTTCGTCTCCGCCTCGCCCTTCCACTCTTCCTTCGTCTGCCCGCCGGGCATTTCCTTATCGATCCAGGCCAGCAAGCTGCCCGCCAACGGCGCGCCAAACTCGCCCGTGGGCAAGCTCACGCTGCGCTGCTCCAGCGTCACCGCGCGATCCACGGACAACGCATCCTGCGCGGGGCTCGCCTTGGCGGCCTGTGTGAGACGATCCATCTGCGCAATGAGTTCCAGCATCTTCGCTGCGCCCCCACCGGAAGCGGCCTGATAAGTCATGCTGCTCATCCACTCCACTAGGCCTTCGCGAAACAATCCGCCCACGCCCATCAACATCAAGCTCACTGTGCAATTGCCGCCGATGAAGGACTTCGCGCCCTTGCCGAGCGCCTCATCGATGACACCCCGGTTCACCGGGTCCAGGATGATGACGGCGTCGTCCGCCATGCGCAGCGTCGAAGCCGCGTCGATCCAATAACCCTTCCAGCCGTCACGGCGCAGGTCGCCGTAAACCTTCTGCGTGTATTCCCCGCCCTGGCAAGTCACAATCGCGTCGCACGCCGCCAGCGCCTTCAGGTCATGTGCGTCCAGCAACTTGGCGCCCGCCCCCGCCTCCGCGGGAGCGTCTCCGCCCACATTCGAAGTCGTAAAGAAAACCGGCTCAATCCCGGCAAAATCGGACTCTTCCCGCATGCGCTGCATGAGCACGGAGCCCACCATGCCGCGCCATCCGGCAAAACCAACACGAAGCATACTTCATGGTATCGCGGGCACTCGAAAATTCGGCATTCCTAACCGCTTCCCAAATAGACCTATACTGTAGTTGTCTGGTCTTGAACCGCATCCGCGTATTGGTGGCAAAGCCCGGCCTCGACGGTCACGATCGAGGGGCGAAAGTAATTGCCAGGGCACTGCGCGACGCCGGCATGGAAGTTATCTATACCGGCCTCCGCCAAACACCGGAGATGATCGTCAACGCGGCGCTCGATGAAGATGTCCAGGTAATCGGACTCTCCATCCTTTCCGGCGCTCACATGGCGATCGTTCCCAAGGTGCTCGAACTCATGCGCGAACGCGGCCTGACTGACGTATTGCTTGTAATCGGCGGCATCATCCCTCCGGATGACGCGGAACGGCTCAAGCAGTTGGGAGTGGCGGCGGTCTTTCAGCCTGGCAGCAGTCTGGAATCCGTGGTGGACTTTATCCGCGGTGCGGCAAAAATCCCCGCCTCATAGATCTCTGAAAATTCAAGAGGAGAGTAATGCCTCTACAGGACAAACTCAACATTGCGGTGTTCGTCGATTACGACAACATCGAAATTGGACTCAAATCGACATTGCGCCGTGAATTTCACGTTTCGCTCTGTCTCGAAGCACTGAAAGAGCGTGGCGACATTGTTGCGAAATTCGCCTACGCAAACTGGGGCCGGCAAGAAGGCGCGGCGCGCCAAATGGCGGAAAACGCCGTGCAGATGGTGCAACGGCTGCCTAGCCCGCGCGGCGATAAGAACGGCGGCGACATCAACCTCGCCCTCGACGCCCTCGAAATGGCCTTCACGCACACCCACGTGAACGCCTTCGCCATCATCAGCGGCGACTCGGACTTCATCCCCCTCGTCAACAAACTCAAGGAATACGGCAAGACCGTCTACGTCGTTGGCGGTAAAGCCTTCACGTCCACGATTCTCCAGGCCAACTGCCACGAATTCGTCGCCTACGAAAACCTGCTGCTCGACCAAGCCGCTCGTCTGGACGGCGGTGAAAACGGGCCGCATATGGAGAAGCTCAAGCAAGAGCTCCAGGACGTGATGACGCGCGCCGAAGGCGGCCGCCAAGACCGCTGGGGCGACCGGCAACGCGACAATCGACAAGACGGTCGCCACGACAATCGCCAGGGTGGCGATCGATCCCGTGACGATCGTCCTCGCGACGATCGCCCATCCGATGACCGTCCGCGCGAAGCCGGACAAGGCGGGCCCCGCGAAGACCGCTGGGCCGACCGCCGCAACCGCCGCCGCGAAGAACGCGAACGCCGCCGTGAAGAACGCCAAGGCCGCCGCGATCAATCGCCCATGCCCGGCGGCGAAGGCGCGCCTTCCTCGGAATCGCGCGTCTCGCTCGACATCAGTGCCGCTCTTCCCCTGGTCGAGCGCTCCCTGCAAACCCTGGAACGCCGCGGCGTCCAGGCCCAGCTCGGTCTCTTGAAGAGCACCATGATGCAGCTCGACGGCACCTTCCACGAACGCGGCTTCGGCGCCTCCAGCTTCTCGGACTTCATCGACAAGCTAAAGAAAGCCGAACTCATCGAAGGTCACGGCAGCGGCGGCAAGCACATCAGCGAACGCAAGGGAGGCGCCAACGCCAAGCCCCTGCCGGAACCCGATGAAGCCCTCCCGCTCCTCCGTGACGCTCTCGAAGCCCACCGCTACGAAATGGAAATGGGCGATGGCGTCGATGCCTCGGAACTCAATCAGTGGATTCTCGACGAACACCCGAATTTCGACGCCAAGAGCTTCGGCTTCATGGGCTTCCGCGAGTTCCTGAACTTCGCCCAAGACCGCGGGGTCGCCCGTCTGCAAATGGACGAAGAGCGCGGCATGGTCGTGTATCTCGGCCGCGAATTCTTCCCGCCTCCCGCTCCTCCCGAGCCCAAGGAAGAAGAGTTCTACTCCGAATACGACGAAGTGCAACCCTACGTCGAAGGCCAGCCCAGCATCCTGGAGCCGAACCCCCCGCCTGCCAAACCCAAGAAGGCCACCCGCGCGCGCAAGGCTCCCGCCAAGAAGTCCAGCGGCTCGTCCGGCTCTTCCCGCACTCGTAAGAGAAAGACGGATTAGCGACAATCGGACTAATGCTCGATCGCATCTATCCCCCCGGGGCGGTAACGCCTCGGGGTCCTTACGCCCCCGCCGTCAAAGCCGGGGGTTTTATTTTTGTCTCCGGCCAAGTGCCTGTGGACCCCGTCACCAACGAGTTCACCTACGGCGACATCCAACAGGAAACGCGCCGAACCCTGGAGAACATCCGCATCATCCTCGAACACTGCGGCGCCTCAATGAAGGATGTCGTAAAGTGCAACGTCTACCTAAAGGACGAACGCGACTTCCCGAAGATGAACGAGATCTACGTGCAGTTTTTCGGCGACGAGAAACCCGCTCGCACCACCGTCGGCTGCCGCTTCTACAACCAGCAGATCAAGGTAGAAATCGACTGTATCGCCTACGTCGGCGGCAAAGCATAACCAACCGGGCTCAGCGCCTAACTTTCCCATCCAGGCAGGCCCGCGCCTGCTTGCGCAGCGATTCCTCGTACTTCGCTTGATCCTTGTAGCCGGGATGGCTGAATTCGGACGCCCTCGCCCCCATCGCAATCAGCATCCCCCGCCAGGCATGCCCTTGCGTGAAGTCGCCTTGCACTCTGCGCAACCGCGGCAAATACTCTTGCGCACTCACTCCCACTAAACACAGCCCCTCCCGCACGCCCTCCATCTCTTTTCCCATTCGCGAAGGCCCATCTTCCGCGATGCGAACCAACTTTTCCGCGCCCGCCTTGCCTTGGTCCGCGTATCTGCGAATCAAGTTCGGAATCCATGGCCGCAGCTTTGCATCGCTCAGTAACTCATCTAGCAAAGGCACTTCTCCCGCATAGGCATTGGGGCCGAGTTGGGCGGCCACATTCGCCAAATTCAGAAACACCACGCGCTGTTTGGAATCTTCGATTCCCTCACCCAAGCGCAACAAGCGCCGCAGCATCGCATCCCGCATCGGCGGCCGCACATCCGCTCGCTGCTTCTCCGACCAATTGAAGTACGAGAAATCAGTCACCCGGCTGTCGAGAATCAACTTGGTCAATCTCTCTCGATCGCGCGAATCGAAACCCTCTTCGCGCAAGCTTCTGTAATATTCCCCCAACAAAACAAAGGCCCCGTTGGAAGCCTTCTCGTCCGCGAGCGCCGCATCCAGAACCTCGCGCGCCGAGGTCGTGCCCAATCCGTGCGGCACCTCCAGATGGAATGCCGTCAAGCGCTGCAGCATCGCGATGCGGTCGATCTTCGACTCCTCCACGCGCTCCCCCTTTCGCCCCCAATGCCAGCCTCGAAAACCCATCCCACTCCCAATCGGCGCCAGATGCAGCGGCAGCGTCAACAGCGACAAATTGCTCACCGTCTCCCGCCCTACCACTTTCCCACCCATGCTCACTTCCACTCCCCGATTCCAAGGAGGCCGCGCCCCCAACTTCAAGCCGCTCATTGGGGGGACCGAGTCCTCATCCACCCAACGGATCGTCAGATCCGCGCGATCCTCTCTTGTCTCCTCACTCGCGAGACATTCCCCCGAGGCGATCCGCGACTTCGCCGCCATCGCCACCAACCCAGCCCTCTCCGCAGAGCTCCAATTTCGCGGCGGTACCTGCATCATTTTGTCCATCTCTGCCAGATCCATGCGGCAATCCTCGCGCGTCAAACGAAACGCCTTTGGCGTTTTGCCCCGTTCTATCCGCACCACCACCCGCTCCGCCACGCCATTGAACAACAGCAACTGGCACAACTCATTGCAACCCTCGCGCCCATAGGTCCGCGGCAAGTCGATCAACACGGTTGAAGCGTTCTTCAAGTCCTGCTTCGGCCGCACCTCATGCGCTTGGGCTTCCGCCCACAACGCCTCGCTTTCATTGTTCAAAAAGATTGGCAATCCAAACGCCACCACGGAGATCCCAGCCAATCCGTAAAGCGCTGCTTGGCCCTCTCCCTGTTTCCGCGTTGCAAACCAAAGCGCCGAAAACACGCAGAGATACAAGAAGATCGTCGGCATCAGGCCCATCACAATGCCCGGCACGATCAGGAACATAAGCCCGATCACAATTAAGTCAGGCACCGCCAAAACGATCAGCGCGGGTATCCCCGTCGCCACCAACCCCAGCATGAGTAACTTCGCCATTCCCTCCTCCATCGGCGGAATGGAATCGCGAACTTAGCGCAACTCGGCGATCGTCGCCCCGGACCCGCCCTCCGCCGGCGTCGCTCCATAATGCCGAGACACATGTGGATGTTTCGTCAGCATTTCCTGAATCACGCGCTTCAACACGCCAAATCCATGCCCGTGAATGATGCGCACCCGCGCAATCGAAGCCAGCGAAGCCTTATCGAGAAAACGGTCCACGCTATCCACCGCTTCGTCCGCCTTCTGCCCAATCACGTTGATCTCGCGCGTCGGCACGTCCCACGCCGGCCCCGGCTCGAAGCGCACATTCGCGGGCAGCTTCTTCCGCATTCCCGCCGCTTCGTTCTCGCTCAGAATCTCCAACACTTCTTCCCGGGCTACCTGCATCTTCATGAAGCCCGCCTGCACTTCCACACGCCCGTTATCGAGCAAACGCAATACCTGCGCCGGCTCCCGCACGCCATCCAGCTTCACCTTTGCGCCCACCGTCAACTTCGCTTCCGCCGCCGCGGCCGGAGCATTTTCTCCTCGCACCGCTTCGCGCACCTCGGCCTGAAACTCCCTCTTGAACTTAGCCGCCTTCAACTGCGCCTGCTCCGCCGCCTTCTTCGATTCCGAACCCTGCTTGATGCTCTCAATCGTCGCCCGCGAATTCTCTTCGAAGGCCGCGAGCATCTTCGCCATTTTCTGCTCAAACTCGCGCACCCGCTGTGCCTCGCGCTTCTCATGCTGCGCGTCCAGTTCCTTCGCTCGCAACTCCACCATGGCGTTCTTATTGCGCCACTCCGCTTCCAGCCGCTTGGCCTCCTCCAGCTTCGTATGCAGCTCGTTCAGGAAACGCGCGATGTCCTGCTCGCGCGTTGTCATCGATTCGCGCGCGCGTTCAATAACCTCCGGCAGCACTCCAAAGCGCGCCGCCGTATCCAGCCCCGCGCTCTTCCCTGGCGCGCCCACGCGCAGTTCAAAAGTCGGCAGCAGTGTTTCTTCGTCGAATCCCATCGAAGCGCTCAATACGCCGTCGTGATTCACGCCGTAAATCTTCAAAGCGATCAAGTGTGTCGAAGCCAGCGTGAAACAACCATCGCGATGAAAGCGATCCACTACGGCCACACCCAGCGCTCCGCCTTCTTCCGGGTCCGTCGCGCGCCCGATCTCATCGAGAATCACCAGCGAATCCGGGCTCACCTGCTCCAACAACTCCGCAATATGCCGCACATGCGAACTGAAGCTCGACAAGCTCTCCACAATCGACTGGTTATCGCCAATATCCGCCAACACCTGATCGAAGACCGGCAACACCGCCTCGCTTGCCGGCACGGGCAACGCACTCTGCGCCATCAGCGCCGCCAAACCCACGCTCTTCATTGCCACCGTCTTGCCACCTGTGTTCGGGCCGCTGATCAAGAGCGTCCTTTGGTGCTGATCCATCTCTAACGTCAGCGGGACCACCGTCCCTCGCTTCTTGCGCAGCACATCCTCCAGCAAGGGATGCCGCAAGTTCTTGAGAGTCAAGCGCCGTTCCGTATCGCGCGAGAAAACAGGAATCACCCCGCGAAACTCAGATCCGAAATTCGCCTTGGCGAAAACGAATTCCAACGCACCTAGTACCTTCACCGCAGCCTTGATCTCACCGTGCTGCTCGCGCATCTTCGCAGTCAGCTCGCGCAAGATGCGATGGCACTCGCGCATCTCCTCTTCCATCAGGCGTACCAGTTCATTGTTCAACTGAATGGTTTCCAGTGGTTCCACGAACAAGGTCTGCCCGCTGCCGCTTGCCCCATGCACTACGCCCTGCACACGACCCTTGAAGTTCGCCGCCACTGGCACCACAAAGCGCTCACCGCGCACGGTCACATAGTCGTCTTGCATCACACCGTCGTCGCGATGAGAGCGCAAGAAACGCTCGAGCGAAGACTGTATGTGGTCCTTCTGTCGCGCCAAGTCCTGCCGCAAGCGCTTCAAGGCCACGCTCGCGTCGTCTTCCAAGCCGCCATCCGGACGGATTTTGCCACTCAGGAAGCGCAGCAACTCTCGAAAGTCCCCGATCCCTTGCGCCTTTTCCCACAACAAAGGAAAACGATGCGCGCTTGGCGACAAACCCTGCCGAAACTCCGTCGCGCGCTCCAGCCAGGTACGCACGGCCAATATCTCCAAGCCCTCCAACACCGCCCCTTCGATGCGAACCTTCTCCACCGGCTGCGCCACATCTTTCAACCCGCTAAAGCGCAGCTTCGGCAGCCCATCTTCGCTGTCACCATCGCGCAGATATTCCAAGGCCTCGGCCACCTCGGCGAGCTTTGCTTCCAGCGTGGCGCGATCCGTCAATGGCTCCATTGCGGCCAATTCCCGCTGCCCCGCCGCCGTATAAACGTATCGCCCGACGAGCGCCCGCAGGCCTTCATACTCCAGTAAATCCGCGCTCCAATTCATAGACAACGACCTCTAGCTAACCCAGTGCCGCAACACTATCTCCAGTGTCCCACCTGTCACCTGCATCCCGCTAATTTCCTCCCGCCCCACCCATCGCGCATCCATCGCATCGCTCCCCGCCCGCAACTCACCGCCTGTCCAATGGCAGATCCAATCCGCCACCACATAATGAAACTCCACGCGCCCCGTCTCATCCCGCTGGATCCGCTCAAAGATTTCCACCAAGCGAACGGGCTCCACCACCAAGCCCGTCTCCTCCAGCAACTCCCGCCGCAGCGCATCCTGCGCCGCCTCCCCCAGCTCAATCGCACCACCCGGCAAACTCCACCAACCTCGCAACGGCTCCTTTCCGCGCTGCACCATCAGCAACTTCCCCTCGTGAAACACCAAAGCCCCCACACCAGCCACCGGCTGCGAAGGATAACGCCGCCCTGCCGCGCTAATTGGCAGCGCTGTCACTGTTCTTCGGACCAAAGCCCGCCCCGCCCGTCTTCACCCGTGTCCGGTGCAACGCCGTCTTCGTCGTTACATACAGCGTCAATCCATCCGGATCGCCAAACGCCAGATTCGTCGGCTTCTCCGCCAGCCGCAAAGACTCGATGTTTTTTCCCGCCGGCGTATACACGCGCAGCGTGTCTTCGGCAACGTAAAGATTCCCTTTCTCATCCGTTTCAATCCCATCGGGAATCCCTTCGGTCTTGGCCACCACCACTCGCTCCCCACTTGCCCTTCCACGCCCATCCAAATCGTATGCGTAGATTTTCCGCTCATCGGAGTTCGATACGTAGAGGATCTTCCCGTTCGGCGACAAAGCCAACCCATTCGGCCTGCCTTTGGGCTTCGCAATCAGGTTCACCTCACCCTTAGGCGTCACATGATAGATGCCATAGAAGTTCAATTCCATTGAATCGGCTTGCGCCCCGAATGCCGGATCCGTAAAGAAGATTTGCCCGTCCTTGCGCACAACGACATCGTTCGGCGCATTGAAGCGCTTCCCCTCAAACTTATCCGCCAGCACTTCAAAGTCCTTGTCCTGCCCGGCCGGATAACGGATCAAACGCCGCCCGCGCGTCTCGGCCACGATTAACCTGCCATCGCTATCCAGCGCCAGCCCACTCGGTCCCTGCAATCCCTCTTTGTATTTCCCGACGCCCTTCCCCGGCACAAACGCCTGAATCGCGTTATTCGGAACGTCCGCGAAGAGCACCCCACCCACCGCCTTCGACCAAAGCGGCCCCTCGCCATAGCGCAACCCCACCGCATTGCGCTCGAATTGCACCTCGCTAAAATCCTGCGCTCCCAACGCAAACGCCAAACACAGCCCGGCTGAGAATTGTCCGAATCGCATTGCCTCGATTTTACATCTCTACTTGCAGAGGCTATAATCTACACAATGTCGATCAAGTCTAGGATGATTCAAGCGTCAATTTTCGCGACACTCACGGCTTGTTCGAGCCTCTTCGGAGCGAGCAAGGTGGACCCTGCCTACGAAAAGCCCATTCTCGAATGGCGCCAGAAAATCGAGACAACGCTCAAAAGCGACACGGGCTGGCTCACCGTCGCCGGTCTCCACTGGCTCAACCAGGGCGAAACCACCTTCGGCAGCGACGCGAAAAACACCTTCGTGCTCCCCGCCGGCAAGGCCCCCGCGCGCGCCGGGAAGGTCCAATTCGACGGCAAAGTGGTTACGCTCATCCCAGAACCCAACGCCGGTCTCCAGATCAACGGCAAGCCCGCCGCCAAGCAAGTCTTAACCGACGACGCCAAGGAAGTCTACGACATCGTCACCCTCGGCGACCTCAGTTTCTTCGTGATCGTACGCGGTGACAAGACTGGCCTGCGCCTGCGCGACAAATCCAGCAAGTACCGGCAAGCCTTCACGCATCGCTCCTGGTTCGATGTGAAGCCCGAATACAAGGTCAGCGGCAAGTTCCTGCCCTTCGCGCAGCCCAAACACTTGAAGGTACCGACCGTCATCGAAGGCGTCGTCGAAGAGCACGAAAGCCCCGGCGAAGTAGAGTTCGAGCTCCACGGTAAGACGCAGCGCGTGCAAGTTCTCAAGGCCGGTAAAGACCAGGTGTGGCTGATCTTCCGCGACCAATCGAGCGGCAAGACCACGTACCCCGCCGGCCGCTTCCTCTACGGTGACAAGGCCGCTGACGGCACCGTCACCTTCGATTTCAACCGCGCATATAACCCGCCCTGCGCTTTCACGCCCTTTGCCACCTGCCCGCTACCCCCGCGTCAGAACTATTTGAAAGTCGCCATAGAAGCGGGCGAGCTCAATTATCACGTCGAGCCCTAATTTGAGCGCCGTGTCGTGCTGCGCCTCTGGCTCTCCAAAAACTCGTCGATATCTATCCAAGAGCAACTGGCTTCCCAGTTGCTCTTAGGCATCTTTAGCGGCCAACTGCGTCCCGGCGATCGCCTACCCAGCGTCCGCCAACTTGCGCGACTCCATGGCCTCCACGCCAACACCGTCAGCCTCGTCTATCGCGATCTTCGCCGTCGCGGCTGGCTCCATTTCCAACACGGCAGCGGTGTTTACATCCGGCGCAGCGAACCCCGATCCGCATCGCTTTGGCTCAACCCTGACCCCGAAATGGCCCGCATCCTCGCCGCTGAACTCGAAGAGTCCCTCGGCTTCCCCATCCCCGCCACCGCACACCTCTTCGCCAATCAAGCATTCCAACTCCGCTCCATGCCCGAGTTGCTCGCGGGCCTCAAACGACCTAACTTCCCCATCCTCATCTCGATTGTCACAAGCTCCGCGCAATTCCGCTCGTGGACGGCGACCCTGCTAGCCGCGCTCAACATCCCCCTGGACTCGGTACTCTGGCGCGATCCTCGCTCTGCCAACTGGCGCGACGGCCTCGCCAATGCCGCCATTATTGGCGCGGACGCCATCGCTTCGCGCGCCCTTCAGGACTATCCCCAACTTCGCACCATCCGCCTGCTCCGCCCGGAAAGTGTCACAAAGCTCAAGCAAAGCCTGTCCACCTCCAGCTAGCGTCGAGTAATGACGCGCTTGATCGCCATCGCTCTGCTTTTTGTCCTTAGTTGCCCCGGCCTCGATCTCGCCTGGGCGGATGCGGGCCGCGTCCTCCGCAATCGCATTGTGGGTGTCGAACTCCGCTCCGGCGAAACCGTGGAAGGGCTCTGGCTTTGCGCCGATGCCGCTAGCTTCACGCTCGAAACCGTCCTCCAAGGTCCCAGGCAGATCCCGCGCAACGGATTCCGGCGCGCCTGGTTCCGCAAGAAGCAAATTCGTGGCCGCGTAATCGGAACCATTGCGGGCTATGCGGGAGGAGCCGGCCTCGCTTCCGCGATCAATCGTAGCGGCGACGCCCTGCAGGGCCCACTGCTCTTCTTGCCCATTGGCTTGGGGGCGCTGGGCTTCTTCACCGGTCGCGAGATCGATCGCCTGCCGGAAGCGATCACCTTTTACTGAATTGTCGAGGCGCCCTGCACGCCCATCGTCAAATCCGCCACATTCTTATTCTTGTGAGCGTCCAGGTTGATCACATACGTGTCCTTGGACTCCAACAGAATCGGCGAATGCGTCGCGCAGATAATCCGGAAGTTCTTCTTCTCCACCAACTCGAACAACATCTTCAAAATCCGCGCTTGATTCGACGGGCTCAGCGCCATCTCCGGCTCATCCAGCAAAAGAATCGTCCCATCCGGCAAGCTCGGAAAATTCTCCCGGAACATCGCTAGCATCACCTGCCCGTGGCTGGCCATCTGTAGGAACTCCACCATCTGCGGATTGTCCTTGAACAAATCCAACTGCACCCGCGGATTGTGCTGCTCGGCGTCGAACAGATAAGGCTTCCCCAACGCCACCTTCCCAGGATCCAGCCGGTATGCAAAGCCATCCACTTCCTCGCCCTTCAACGCGTAGAAAATCGAATGCAGCAACGTGCTCTTCCCGCTGCCGTTATCTCCAGACAGCATCACCAACGGGTGCGACAAATCCACAATCATCGGCATGTGGAAGTTCAAGTTCACAAAAACCGGATGCGACAAAATTTTCAAATACATGTGTTCCTCTTACAGGCCAAAGCGTTCATGCGGAATCTCTTCCGGCTCCAGACCCATCCGCCTTACTTCTTCGATCGCCGCCAAATACTCGCCTAAGTTCGTGGCGCCCGACAAAATGGACGCGGCTAAAGCGCGCTTCCCATCCTCACTGGGACCTTTGGAAGCGTCGCTGCCGAACTTCACTTTACGAAGTTCGATGCAATCCTCGCGCTCTGTGATGCTCAAGTAGCAGCCATCTTCTAATTTCAGGCGATTTCGGATCTTTGCAGGCACCACGAGAGTGCCTCTCTTGCCCATCTGCACCAGAATTTCTGCCACAAATTCAGAATATCTGAAATTCTGGCAGCTAAGCAAGTCCTTGACGGCGCAGCAACGCAGTCTGGTCTGCATCCCTTCCCATGAAGGTTCGGAAGAGCTCTTTCGGCTCTTCACTGTTTCCCTTAGCCAAAATCGCCTTCCGGTAAGCTCTCCCGACCTCACCGTTTAGCACTCCCTCCTCCTGGAAGCGCGAAAAAGCATCGGCATCCAACACTTCCGCCCACTTGTAGCTGTAATATCCGGCTGCATAGGCGACCGGCGAGCTAAACAGGTGCGTGAAAGAAAGGATCATCCCATGATTCGGCGGGGTTGGTACAGGGCTGAATTTCTGAATTACTGAATTGGCGAGCGCAACAGGATCTTCCTCGGTCTTCGGATCGTAGTCAATATGCAAAGCGAGATCCACCGTGCCAAAAGCCAGCTGCCGCATTTGCATCGAGGCCGCTCGGTAAGTGCGTGCCCGCTTCAACTTCTGGAAGAGATCCTCAGGAATCGGATCGCCAGTCTTATAATGCCGCGCAAAGAAGTCCAGCGCCTCCCTCTCCCAGCACCAGTTCTCCATGATCTGGCTCGGCAGCTCCACGAAATCCCATGGCACATTCGTCCCGCTCAGGCTGTGGATCTCTACTTCGCTCAAGCAGTGATGGATCAGATGTCCGAACTCGTGGAAGATCGTCTCCACCTCTCGATGCGTCAACAGGGCCGGTTTATCGCCCACCGGCTCCGTCATGTTCCCGCAAATCACTCCCAGATGCGGATCGAAACCTCCATCCGGCCTAGGCCCACCCGTGCGCAGACCCTCCATCCAGGCCCCCCCACGCTTTGATTCGCGAGGGAACCAATCCGCGTAAAATGCCCCGATCATTCGACCGTCCGACCAGATCTCAAAGTACTTCACCGTCGGGTGATAAGTCTTCGCCCCAGCGATCTCTCGCACTTCGATGCCAAAAAGCCGCTCGCAAAGTTGGAACATCCCTGCCACAACCTTGTCTTCGGCAAAGTAGGGACGCAACACTTCTTCGTCGAAGTCATACAAGGTCTGCCGCTGCTTCTCGGCATAGTAGCCAATATCCCAGGGCTCCAACTTCCGCGCCGCGCCATCAACTTTGGCCTGAAACGCCTCCAACTGCTTGTGCTCTTCTTCAAATCGTTGCCGTGATGCCTTTTCCAGATTCGCCAGGAACTCTCTCGCAATCGCCCCGCGCTGCGCCATTCTGTCCGCCAACACGAAATCCGCGAACGTAAAGAAGCCCAGTAAATGTGCCTTTTCCCGGCGCAATGCCAGAATCTGCTTCATCACCTCGCGATTGTCGTAAGGCGCTTCCCAACCTCGCCGGTTGTACGCCTCCCACATTTGGCGGCGTATTCCAGCGTCGTCCAAGTAGGTCAATACAGCCGTTATACTCGGACCCTGTAGCGTAAATCGCCAACCTGTCTTTCCTTTGCTCTCTGCGCTTGCCTTGGCAGCCATCCGAGCCGATTCCGGTAAACCTGCCAGTTTCGCTTCATCCTCTATCAACTGCTCATAGGCGTTTGTCGCGTCCAGGACGTTCTGACTGAACTTTGTTGTCAGCTTCTGTAGCTCAATGTCGAGCTCCATTAGCTTCTTTTTCGCCTCCGGCGCCAATTCCGCGCCGTGCCGCCGGAATGAATCGAGCTGCTTTGTCAGAAATCGATGCTCCACCGGCTTCAACCCTTGATCTGGCACCTTCTTGATCGCTTTGAACAATTTGTCGTTCAACGGAATGGCCGACGAAAAAGCGCTCACCTCGGGATCAATGATTTCAATCGCTTGGCGAAGTTCCGGGCTATTGTCCACACACTCCATGTGGCGCACTACAGCCATGGCGTGTTCTAGGTCCTCACTGCAGCGGTCAAACACCGCCATAGTATTTACAAACGTCCGTTCACCTTCGAAATTCGCAATCGCATCCACAGCGGCTTGGCTCTCTACCAGCAACTGCCGAACAGCCGGTACGATGTGCTCCACCTTGATGTCCGCAAAAGGCACCTCGAACGGCAACCGAAGCAACGGATTTACTGAATTTTCCATATCTCTCTCATTCTCTCCACCGCGCTCTCGCAGGATGTGCGCGAAACATCGTAGTGCGTTACAGCCCTGAGCAAATACTTCCCCATCGCGTTCATCAGAACACCTTTCTCCTTCGCCTTGGCCGCCCAAACCGCTGCTTCCCAACCCGTGCCGCTGGTGTCGAACATTACAATATTCGTGCCACTTGCCATACCCTGTAGTCTCATACCGGGTATCTCTACTAAACCTTTCGCCACTAAGGCAGCGTTCTCATGATCCGCCGCCAGACCTGCCACATGATTCTCCAAAGCGAAAATACCCGCCGCCGCCAGAATCCCTGCCTGCCGCATCCCACCCCCTAGCCGCTTTCGGTACAGCCGCCCCTTATCGATCAGCTTCCTAGGCCCCACCAACACGCTCCCCACAGGAGCCCCTAATCCCTTCGAAAGGCAGAACATCACCGTGTCGACATGCAGTGTGATCCGCTCCACCGGCACGCCCGTCGCCACCGACGCGTTAAATACTCGTGCCCCATCCATATGCACTGGCAAACCCCGCTCGTGCGCACCTATGCCAATCCGGTCGATCTCCTCCAACGGATAACAGTGTCCGCCGCCCACATTATGCGTATTCTCGATCTCAATCAGCCCAGTAGGCGCATTATGCGGCCCCAGCGGCTTGATCTCCGCCTCAATCGCCTCCCAGCGGAGAATCCCCGCCTCGGCCGGAATCGTCCGCCCCAGGCAACCGGTAAACCAAGCCATCATGGACAACTCGTAGTTCATGATGTGGCTCCGCGCTTCGCAAATCACTTCCTGCCCGTGCTCGGTATGTACCTTGAGGCCGATCGTGTTCCCCATAACCCCGCTCGGCACAAAGAGCCCCGCCTCCTTGCCAAAACGCGCGGCAGCCATTTCCTCCAACCGGTTCACGGTCGGGTCTTCCTGGTAAACGTCGTCGCCCACCTCGGCGCGCATCATCGCCTCGCGCATCGCCGGCGTCGGCTTGGTTACCGTGTCACTTCGCAGATCAATGATGTCCATCTTGTTCCGGAGCGAGGAATCGCTCAAACACCTCATTCGAAAGCAGTACGCCCCGCGCCGTCAAGCGCACCCGTTCTCCCTGACGCTCCAACAATCCATCGCGCGTCAAAGCCGCGATCGTGGCCGGATACTCGCCACGATCCGGAACCCCTTCCAGCAAACGCAGACCTACCCAGTATCGCTCCCGCGCCACATCCGCCGTCTCCTGTTCCTGCTGGCTTTCCCCCTGCGCCACATACTCCGCTGGCGATTCCGCATTTCTCCAACGCATACCCCCCGCCAACGAATGCGCATCCGCCCCAAAGCCCAAATACTCCTCCAACTTCCAATACTTCAAATTATGCAAACTCTCAAAGCCCGCCCGCGCAAAGTTCGAAATCTCATATCGAGCAATCCCCGCCGCCGCCAATCTCTCCACAGCCGTATCATAAAACTCCACCTGCAATTCTTCACTCGGCACATCGGGCGCGCCAAAACGCACTCCATTCAGAAGCACCTCCGCCCCCAAGCGGCTATCCTCATCTACTTCCAGGATGTAAACGCTCGCATGAGGCGGCGCCAGTTCCAGCAATTGATCCAGACTCGTCCGCCAACTCTCCCGCGTCTGTCCCGCCAATCCCGCAATCAGGTCGAGATTGATATTCGTGAGACCGGCTGCGCGCAACATCGCGACGTCCCGCCGCACGGTCTCGGCATCGTGCTTCCGCCCTGTTCGGCGCAGTTCCGCGCTGACAAAGCTCTGCACCCCCAGGCTCACGCGGTTGATACCCGCCTCCAGCCAAGCCTCGATTTTTTCCAGCGTCAGTGTCCCCGGCGCGCACTCCATCGTGGCTTCGCGCCAAGGCTTCCCGGGCACGCGGCGCAAAACCGCGGCCAAGTCCGCCTCCGGCCACAAACTTGGCGTTCCCCCGCCAAAGTACAACGTTTCCGGTTTCCAGGGCCACTCCGCGCGTTCCAACTCCCCAAGCAGCCGCTCCTGATACTGCGCCTCCAACGCCTTCGGAAAAACCCCCGAAGCGAAATTGCAGTAGCTGCATTTCTGCGCGCAAAACGGGTAGCTGATGTAAACCCCGGGCATTAAAGCGAGACGCTTTCCCCCACCCTCTGCCCAATCAGATCCGCGATCAAATCCTTCAAGTTCTGCCCCGTTGCGGCCAGCACGAAGGCCTCTCGCTCCGCGTTCCAGTCGAGCTTATAGCTCTTCACCCGCGCGCTCACCCAGATCTGATGCACCGGCGAATTCGGACTCACCACGTACTTCTCCGGCGGGTCCTCAAACTCGATTTTCAGCGCCCCCGCCTGAAAATCCGGTTCAAATTCCCAGGTATCCGCCGCCGTCAGGAGCGCCTTGTTCAAATCGCTCATCGCCGCGTCGCAACGTAGTTGAAATTCGGAATCGTTCACGTTCCGATAAATAGCAAACTTCTATCAATCTTTGAGAGACCAAAGTGCCCTGTGCCTCATCTGCTAAGGTACGTTTGTAGTCTTCTCAACGTCTCAACCAAGGTATGACCCGCACCGAAACACATGGCGTGTGTATACGCCACACCGAACTCCCCGGGGCGAGTCGTCTCTTCCAAGACTTCCTCTACCAATTCCCCAAAGTCTCCTCCTTCTTCCACCACGATCCCTCCTCGCCGGATTCTCTTTCCAACGCCCTTCAGGCCATTGAATACCCCGACGCCCGGCGCGCCCAAGTTGCCGCCGCACTCGCCCAAATCAATCCGCCCTCGCAAAATCTCCGCCTCTTCGCCCAATCCGGCACGGCCGCTGTCCTCACCGGCCAGCAAGTCGGCCTCTACGGGGGCCCCGCCTACACGCTTTACAAGGCGCTGAGCGCCATCGTCCTGGCCAAACAGCTCACCGCCCAAGGTCAGCCCGCGGTACCCATCTTCTGGCTCGCCACCGAAGACCACGACGTCGAAGAAATCCGCGCCGCCCACCTTTGGGACCAAACTGTCACCGCGCAAGCCGCCTCGGACACTCGTCCCGCTGGCCTCCATGAACTTGCTGGGCTGCCCGAAGCCGCGCTCTTCGGGCCAGAAATCCAGGCCCTCGCCGACCGTCACTACCGCAACGGCAAAACCTTCGGCGCATCCTTCCTCGGCCTGCTCCAGGAACTGCTCTCCCCTCTTGGCCTCCTCTTCGCCGATCCCCTCCAGCCCGCCTTCCGCGCCGCCGGCGCTGACTTCTTGTCGAAAGCCGCCCAAGCCGCCCCTGACCTTAGCGACGCCTTGGTCGAACGCGGCCAATCTCTCGAACGCAACGGCTACCACGCCCAGGTCTTCTACGACCCCAAGCAGACTTCCCTCCTCTTCCGCTTCGAAGGCGAACAACGCCAACAGCTAAAGTTCGACGGCCATACCTACACCAACGGCAAGCAATCCTGGACACCCGCCGAACTCGCCCACCAAGGCGCGCTTCTTTCCCCCAACGCCCTGCTCCGCCCTGTCTGGCAAGATTGGCTCTTCCCTACCGTCGCCCTCTATGGCGGCCCCGGCGAACTCGCCTACTTCGCCCAAAGCGAAGTCCTCTATCGCGAACTCCTCGGCCGCATGCCCGTCATGTTGCCGCGCTCCTTCTTCACCATCGTCGACGCCAAATCCGAATCCATCCTCAACCGCTTCCGCCTTCGCTACCAGGACGTCCTTCGCGATGAGGAACAAGTTCGCGCCGTCATCAGCCAGCGGCTCATCCCACCGCCTCTGCTTGCCACCCTTGAAGAATCCGAGCGGCGCATCGAACGAGCCTTCCACGACCTCGACACGCAACTCGCTCAATTCGACCCCACCCTCGTCGCCGCTTCGGCGAACTCACAATCCAAAGTCAAATATCAGTTCCAGAAAAACAAAGCGAAGATCGTGCGCGAAGTCCTGCGCAAGAACGATCAAGCCCAACGCCAAGCCGAGCACCTAAGCCATCGCCTCGCTCCCCACGGTCATCTCCAGGAGCGTCATTACTGTCTGCTATCGATGCTCGATGCCTACGGCCTCGACTTCATCCCCACCATCCTCGACAAGATCCACTCCGATTGTCATGACCATCATGTGCTGGTGTTAGGCTAAAAGCCTAATTACCGTGGCACTCCGTAAAAACCTCGTCAAAGAAGCCCTCAAACAAGGCAAATGCCAGTACGGCACCGGCTTTGGCCAGCTCCGTTCGCAAGAAGTCTTGAAGCTCCTCGCCGCTGCTGGCTTCCATTGGGCCTTCATTGACACCGAACACGGCGGCTTCGATCTCGAAACCGTGCAGGACCTCTGCCGCATTGCCCCCTATGTCGGCTTCACGCCGCTCGTGCGTGTCGCGGACTTGCAATACGCGCTCGTCGCTCGCGCTCTCGACGTTGGTGCGCATGGCGTCATCTTTCCGCGTGTCGAGTCGCCGGAGCTTCTCGCCCAAGCAATTTCCTGGACCAAATTTCCCCCGCTCGGCGTGCGCGGCTATGGCTTGACGCCGGTCAATTACGACTATGCCGCCGTCACCATTCCCCAAGCCATAGAGCACTACAACACCGAAACGCTCGTCGTGCTCCAAATCGAAACTGTCGCCGCCATCGATAATCTCGACGCCCTTCTCGACGTTCCTGGAGTGGATGTCGTGATGATCGGCCCCGCGGACCTGAGCGTCGCGCTCGGCGTCCCAGGCGAATTCCAAAACCCCAAGTTCATCGCCGCCTGCGAGAAGATCCGCGACGCTTGCGTCAAGCGCGGCATCGCCCCCGGTACCCACAATCGCAGCCTGGAGCTCATGCAGTTTTGGAAAGAACGCGGCATGCTCTTCATCGGTTGCGGCAACGAAACCGCCATGCTCTTCGAACGCGCCAGCGCGATTATAAAGGCGATATCGGCGGCGCCTGGTCTCCACTAGCCTCGCCCCGCTTCCGGATTAAATCCCGGTAGGTGAACTTCAAAAGCGGCGGCGCCACCATCGTCGTCGCAATCGACATAAACACCACCACGCCATAAACCTCGTTCGGGATCACTCCCAAGCCGCGCCCGATCTGCGCCACCACCATGCCCACTTCACCCCGCGGCACCATGCCCACGCCGATGCGCGCTGCATCCTTATAGCCCAGCCGCCATGCGCCTAAGCCGCACCCGATCAGCTTCGAGGCAATCGCCGCCGCCAGAATCAGCCCGCAGATTACTAGTGTCGATTGATTCTGGAACACGCTCAAATCCATATGCAACCCGATTCCCACCAGGAAGAAAGGCACCAAAAACTCCGTCACGCCTTCCACTTGCTCCTTGGTTTGATGGCTCACGCTCGAAGCTAGCGCCATACCCGCCAAGAAGGCACCGATGATCGCGGCCACCCCGGCCTGGCTAGCCAGGATAGACAAGCCGAACAACAACAGGATCGACAGGATAAATTGTGAGCGCGAGTTCTTCGTATTCGCGTCGAAGCGCGGCACGATTTTTTCAAACGCCCGCATGCCATACTGCGCCACCGCCACCGTGAATCCCGTCGCCAATAGCGTCGTCGTGATCAACTCGACGTAATTGACGTTCCCCTTCGCCAAGCTCGAAACACCAGCCAGCACCAGCAGACCCAATACGTCGTCGATAATCGCCGCGGCCAGAATCAGCTTGGACGCCCGCGCATTCAACAGCCCCAAATCCGACAACACCTTCGCCGTAATACCCACGCTGGTCGCTACCATACTGGCGCCGACGAAAGTCGCTTCGATTCCCGGATGCCCCAAAGCCAGCATGATCGTGCGCCCCATCAGAAACGGCACAATCACGCCCGCCACGGCGATCAGTACCGCGTCCCAACCAACACGCATCAGCTTGAAGTCCTTCAACTCCAAACCCACGTTGAAAAGGAGGAACAGCACTCCTAACTCGCTAAAAATGGTCAGAAGCTCGTTGGGATGCACCCACCCCAGAACGCTAGGCCCGATCACCACGCCCGCAATCAATTCCCCCACCACCGCCGGCTGTCCAATTCTCTCCGCCAATTCCCCCAATAATTTGGCCGCCGCGAAGACAACGAGCATCTGAAGAAGCAGGGCAATCGTGGCAGAGTCTGTTGCGAGCAAAAATGCCATTCTTTTAACCTTAGCGAACCAAGATGCGAATCTAATACGAAGATGCCCATTTTGCGCGTTCTGAACGCCGAAAAGCGCTACCTCGCGCAAGGCCAAACCGTTCACGCCCTTCGCGGCGTCAGCTTGGACTTATATCCTGGCGAATTCGTGGCCTTGGTAGGCCGCAGTGGCTGCGGCAAGTCCACTTTGCTCAACTTGGCCGGCGCCATGGACTTCCCCACCGCCGGATCCGTCGAAGTCGGCGGCGAAAACACCAGCACTCTGGATGACGCCGCGCTCACCCGACTTCGCCGCGAGAAAGTCGGCTTCATCTTTCAGAACTTCCAACTCCTGCCCACCCTAAGCGCCGTCGAAAATGTGGAATTGCCGCTTCTATTAGCCGGTCAGGCTCAGCCGCGTCAGCAAGCCCTCGATGCTCTTGCCTGGGTGGAACTCGCCGCCGAATCCCACCGCATGCCGCACCAACTCTCCGGTGGCCAAATGCAGCGTGTCGCCATCGCCCGCGCCCTCGTCCACCACCCCAAACTCCTCCTCGCCGACGAACCCATCGGCAACCTCGACACCACCACCGGCAACCTCATTCTGGACCTCCTGCAAAAAGCCGCTCGCGAACGCGGCGCCGCCATCCTGATGGCTACTCACTCGGCCGATTCTACCCGCGTTACCGACCGCACCATCGAAATGCGCGACGGCCTCATATGCTGATCCTCATTCGGCGCCTCATCCTGCGCCCCATGCTCGCGGACCGTGGCCGCTCCCTCTTGACGCTCTTCTCCATCGCCGTTGGCGTAGCCGTTATCTTCGCCATGGACCTCGCCGGCAACGCCGCCGCGGGCAGCTTCCAAAGCAGTCTCGAAACCGTCGGCGGCACGGATGACCTCGAGATCACCGCCACCGGCGGTCTCCCGGCCGAAACCCTGGGCCAACTCGTCTCGCTCCCCTACCCGCTTACCTTTTCTCCTCGTATTGAAGACTTCGCCATCTGGAACCGCAAGCGCAGCGTCCCCTTCGTCGGCGTCGACATCATCGCCAACGCCCTCCAACTCGACAACAAGCAACTCGCCGAAAAACCCAAAGAGCTCAAGCCCGGCCAGCGCGGCATCTTCGTCACCCAAGGCCTGGCGAAGACCGGTGACAACGTCGAGCTCCAGATCAACGACACGCCTCTTCCATTCACGGTCGCCGGCGTCATCGACAGCCAGAACGTCAACGGCGACCTTGTCCTCCTCGATATCGAAGACGCGGAAGCCGTCACCGGTCGCGCGAACAAGATCGATCGTATCCTCGTCAGCCTTCCCCAATCGGAAAAGCTCAATGCCGACCTCTGGGCCGCGAAGCTCAGCAAGCACATTCCCGAAGGCGCCACCGTCCGCCCCATCGGCGCGCGCAAGGAAGAGAACCGCAAGATGCTCGCCGCCTTCCGTTGGAACTTGCGCATCCTCAGCTACATTGCGCTTCTGGTCGGCGCCTTCCTCATCTACAACACCATCAGTGTCAGCGTTGTGCGCCGTCGCGCGGAGATCGGCATCGTCCGCGCCATCGGCGGCACCCAATCGCTTGTTCGTGGCGCCTTCCTGCTCGAAGCCGCGATCTTCGGCATTTTCGGCGGCTTGCTTGGTCTCGCTGTCGGCCGCCTCCTCGCCGAAGGCGCGGTCCAACTCGTGGGCCTAACAGTCCAAGCTCTTTACGTAAGCTCCACTCCCGCTCCCATTCATTTCGACCCTCTCGCCGCGGGCGCTGCCCTGCTTACGGGTATCGGCACCGCGTTGCTCGCCGCCCTCGGCCCCTCTCTCGAGGCCGGCCAAGTGCCTCCCACCGAAGCCATGGCGCGCGGACGCATCGATACACTCGCGCGCGAATCCACGGGCCGCCAAGCGCTTTACGCCCTGGGCTTCGCCATACTCAGCGCCATACTTTCGCAACTGCCGCCCGTCGCCCGCATGCCTCTCGCTGGCTACACTGCCGCGCTCTTCCTTGTTGTGTCCGCGTCGCTTCTCGCCCCACTTCTAGTCAGCAAAGGCGCAACCGCACTGTCCAAGTTCTTCGGTGTCCAAAGCCTCCTCGCTGGCCGCAGCCTCGCCGGGGCGCTCCGCCGCTCCAGCGTTCTCGTTGCCACCCTCGCCACCGCCGTCGCCATGATGACCAGCGTCGGCATCATGGTCGGCAGCTTCCGCGAAACCATGCTCACTTGGCTCGACCGTCAGATCCGCGCCGACTTCTATCTCCGCCCCGCAGGCGATGCCGCCATCGATCGGCATCCCACCATCGCCGAGGAAGTCGCTCGCCGCATCGAAGCTATCCCCGGCGTTGAAGCCGTCGACCGCTTTCGTGCCTACGCCATCCGTTACAACGGCCTCCCCGCCACCCTTGGCTCCGGCGACACCCGCGCCCAACTCCGCTATGGCCGCACTTACCTCTATCAGGGCAATATCAATGACGCTGCCCAAGCGCTCGTCACCGGCGAAGGTGTTCTCATCAGCGAGCCCTTCAGCGAGAAGCACAAACTCAAGGTCAACGACCGCATCACGCTTCCCTTGCGCGACAAGCGCATCAGCTTTCGCGTCGCCGGCATCTTCCTCGATTACTCCAGCGAGAACGGCATCGTCATCCTAGACCGCAACGCGCTTCTCAAATACTTGCCCGACGACGAACCAACCAACCTCGCCGTCTACCTTTCCCCCAATGCAGACCGCGCTTCAATCAAGCCGCAAATCGAAGCCGCCTACGCTCCTCGCCGCATCGTCGTTTTCGAGAACTCCAGCCTCCGCCGCGAAGCCATCCGCATCTTCGACCAAACCTTCGCCGTCACCTACGCCCTCGAAGCCGTCGCCATCTTCGTCGCCGTCGTGGGCGTCGCCGGCGCCATGCTCGCCCTCATCATGGACCGCCGCCGCGAGATCGCCCTCCTGCGCTTCCTGGGCGCAGCCGCATCGCAAATCCGTGGCATCGTGCTCTTCGAAGCCGGCTTCATCGGCCTCTTCTCGCAAATCCTTGGCCTCCTCTGCGGCAGTCTGATGAGCCTCATCCTCATCTTTGTCATCAACAAACAAAGCTTCGGCTGGACCATTCAGTTCCATCTGCCCATTGCCGCGCTTTTGAGCGCCCTCGCCTTTGTCTTCATCGCCACTGTCCTTGCCGGTCTCTACCCGGCCCGCGTCGCTACCTCTCTCAACCCTATCGAGGTCCTGCACGAAGAATGACCAGAAGAGAATTATTCGCCACCGCGCCGTTCCTCAAGGCCCTGCCTGGCTGGAAGTACGAATTCCCGCGCGACCACTTCAACCACCCGAACTTCCGAACGGAGTGGTGGTACTACACTGGCAACCTCGATTCCCAAGGCCGGCCATTCGGCTTCGAACTCACCTTCTTCCGCCAAGCCATCCAAGAAGAAGCCGCGAGCAAGAGCCTCTGGTCCCCGCGCGATATCTGGATGGCCCATCTGGCCCTCACCGACATCGAGGCCAAACAGTTCCTCCACGCCGAACGCCTGAACCGCAGCGGCCCCGGCCTAGCCGGTGTCGACCAAACTCGCCAGCGCATCTGGAACGGCAATTGGTCCTGCGAACTCTCCCCGCAAAAGCATCGCCTCCAAGCTACCGACCCCCGTTTCGGTTTCACTCTCGACCTCGTGCCCGCCAAGGCCCCTGTCACACACGGCACAAACGGCGTCAGCCAAAAAGGCCCTCAACCCGGCCAAGCGAGCCACTACATCTCTTTCACCCGCCTCCTTGCCTCGGGGTCGATCCGTGTCGGCGGTCAGCAATACTCCGTCCAAGGCTCCGCCTGGATGGACCATGAAATTTTCTCAAGCGAACTCGACCCCAATCTCGCTGGCTGGGACTGGTTCTCTATCCAATTCGACAACAACACCGAACTGATGCTCTACCGGCTTCGCCTCAAGGACGGCCGCAGCAGCGAATACTCAGCCGGTACTTTCGTCGACTCCAAAGGCCGCGCTACTCACTTGAAGCACGACGCCTTCCGCCTAAGCCCCGGCCGCCGTTGGAAGAACTACCCCGTCGCATGGCGTCTCGAAGTCCCCAGCCTCCGGATCGACATCGCCGCCACCCCACGCCTGGACAATCAGGAACTCTTAAGCCCCAGCCGCCTCACTCCGAGTTACTGGGAAGGCGCCATGCAATTCCGAGGCACGCAGAACGCCGTCGGCTATCTGGAGATGACCGGCTACGACGAAGCGATCCGTTTCCAGCCGTGATTTAATGGGCGTGTTAAGACCATGCGCGCCTTTTTGCTAACCGCTTATGCGGCCACGCTCGTCCTACGAGCAGCGGACCCCGAATCCGCCGTCCGCCTCCTTTCGCAAAAATGCCAGCAATGCCACGGAGAGCAAGTCCAGATGGCTGGCATCCGGCTCGGCAACTCCGAAGAAGTCTTGAAACACCAGGCCAAGATCGAAGCCGCCCTCGCATACTCCGGCAAAGTCAAAATGCCCCCCACCGGTAAACTCGCTGATGCCGAGCAAGCCCTGCTCACGGATTGGATGAAGGCGGGCGCCAAATGGGCAAACACTGCCAAGTCGCCTGTCCAGCCCACGTGGTGGAGCTTCCAAGCGCCCAAGCGTCCCGCCGTACCAGCGTTCCAGTCTTCCTGGGCACGCAACGATATCGACAGGTTCGTCCTGGCCAAACTAAACAAGGCCGGCTATACCCCCGCCCCCGAAGCCGACCGTGCAACTCTCATCCGCCGCGTGAAGTATCTTCTGCATGGCCTGCCGCCGACCTACGAGGAAGTCCGGGCTTTCGCCAACGACAAGGATCCCCAAGCCTACGAAAAGCTCATCGACAAGATCCTGGCCAGCCCCCGCTACGGCGAGAAGTGGGGCAAGCATTGGCTCGACCTGGTCCGCTACGGCGACACCTCCGGCTTCGAGCAAGACCCCTATCTCCTCTACGCCTGGCGCTACCGCGACTACGTCATCAAAGCCTTCAACGACGACAAGCCCTACGACGAGTTCATCAAGGAACAAATCGCCGGTGACGAAATCTACCCTGAAGAACCCGAGCGCCAACAGGGCACCGGCTACTTCACCGTGGGCACTAACCGCGACATGCTCTACAAGGTGGAAGACATCAACAAGGAAGAGCAACTAACGGACTTCGTTGACACAACATCGAGCGTCTTCCTGGGCCTCACCGCCGCCTGCGCCCGCTGCCACGACCACAAGTTCGACCCCATCCCGCAACGCGACTACTACCGCATGCGCGCCATCTTCGCACCCCTCGTCAAGAGCCGCGTCTTCTTGCACTACAACAACGCCCGCGGCTACGACTTGAGCGAGAACACCCGTACCTTCCGCCTCTATGAGATCGGCGCGCAGCTTTCCGCCTTGATGGATCCGCACCGCAAGAAGATTCGCGATGCCCGCCTCGAAAAGCTCGGCCCCGAAGTCGTCGCCGCCTTCGCCACCGCCGATGAGAAGCGCACGCCGCAGCAGAAGGTCCTCACCGAGATGCACCAGCGAGCCGTCGAACCCTCCGACGAAGAAGTTATCGCCCTTTTCTCGAAGGACGAACTCGAGCGCCTCCACAAGATCGAGCGCCGCTTGGTCAGCACCTTCAAGAGCTACGGCCCCGGACCCATGTCTCCCGGCGCGATCGATTACAGCCGCGAAGCCCCCAAGATCTTTCTCCCCAACACAACAGAGGAGATGAAGCCCGCCTTCCTCTCTGCCCTTGGCGGCGGCAACGTCCCCGAAGCTCCGCTCACCGCTGAGACTTCTTACCGGCGCAAAGCACTCGCCGAATGGATCGCGCGCGCGGACAACCCACTCACCAGCCGCGTCATGGTCAATCGCGTGTGGCAATACCTCATGGGCCGCGGCCTTCTCTCCACCGCCAGCGATTTTGGCACCCGCGCTGGAGAGGCTTCGCACCCCGAACTCCTCGATTGGCTCGCCGTCGAGTTGCCCGCCCGCAAGTGGTCCTTGAAGAGTCTCCAACGCGAGATCCTCTTGAGCGCCACCTTCCGCCAATCCACTAAGGCCACGCCCCAAGCCTTGGAGAAGGACCCCGAGAACGCGCTGCTCTCCCACTTCAATCGCCGCCGCCTGGAAGCCGAAGAGATCCGCGATAGTGTTCTGCAAAGCGCACAAACGCTCAACCTCAAGATGTACGGACGCCCCGTTGTGCCCACGCTCGAAACCGAGGAACTCTACGGCATGAGCCAGCCTCTCGGCAGCGCTTGGATCGTCACCGAGGACAAGTCGGAACACGCGCGCCGGAGTATCTACATGATCAGCCGCCGCAACTTCCGGATGCCTCTGCTCGAAGCTTTCGATCGGCCGGAAGGCGTGCTGAGTTGTTCCCGACGTGACTCTTCAACCACTGCGCCGCAATCCCTTTCCCTCCTGAACGGCGCATTCACGCTACAGCAATCCCAGGCCCTCGCCGCCAAGCTAGTTAACGACGCCGACCCCATCCGCGCCGCCTGGCGCAGCGCCTACGCGCGCGACCCGAGGCCATCCGAACAGAGCGCCGCGCAAGCCTTCCTGCAAAAGCAGGCGAACCACTTTCCTACCAAAGAAGCCGGGCTGACGGAACTCGCCCGCGGCCTCTTCAACACCAACGAGTTTCTATACGTCGATTAAGTGAGCAGCCAATGATCTCCAGAAGAAATGCGATACTCAACGCCGGCAAGGGATTCGGCGCACTGGCACTCTCCAGCATGCTTAGCCCAAGCGTGCAAGCCGCAGCGGGCAAGGCCAAGAGTGTCATCTACATCTTCAACCACGGCGGTGTCAGCCACGTCGACACCTTTGACCCCAAGCCGACGCTCACGCGTCTCAGCGGCCAGACAGTCCCCGCCAGCTTCGCCCAGGGCCTAAAGACCAGCCGCATCGATTTCCGCAAGGCCATCATGCGCGGTTCCCCTTGGGCCTTCCCCAAGCACGGTCGTAGTGGCCTCGAGATCTCCGAGCTCTTTCCGCACACCGCCAATCATGCCGACGACATCGCGGTGATTCGCTCCTGCCATGGCGACGCCTTTGACCATGCTCCCGCCATTTTCTTGCGCTGCACGGGGTCCCAATTCCCCGGCCGCCCCTCGCTTGGTTCCTGGGTAGTGTACGGCCTCGGACAGGAGAACAAGAACCTGCCAGCTTACGTGGTCATGTCAGATGGCGCCATGAAATCCGGCGCGGGCGCTTATGGCTCGGGCTATCTTCCCGCTTCCTACCAGGGCACGGTATTCCGCACCGGCCAAAGCCCCGTGTTGAATCTGAAGTCCCCCACAGGCGTCAGCCAGGAAGCCCAACGCAACACGCTCGACTTCATTGATACTTTGAACCGCCAGCACTTCGCCACGCGAGAAGAAGATTCCACTCTCGACGCTCGCATCAAATCCTACGAGCTCGCCTACCGCATGCAGAGCGAAGCCCCGGAAGCGGTCGACATCAGCAAGGAATCGGAAGCCACCAAGAAACTCTACGGCATCGGAGAGAAGATGACCGACGACTTCGGCCGCAAATGCCTGCTCGCCCGCCGTCTCGTCGAACGCGGAGTCCGCTTCGTCGAGCTCTTCTTTGGCACGAACCTGGGCGACGATTGGGACGACGCCCACAATGACCTCTTGGGCTCGCACGTCAAGATGTCCAAGAAGTCCGACCAACCCATCGGCGCACTACTCACCGACCTCAAGGCCAAAGGCCTTCTCGATTCCACGCTCGTCATCTGGAGCAGCGAGTTCGGCCGCACGCCGCTGGCCGAAGGGGCTAATGGCCGCGACCACCATCCCTATGGCTTTGCCACCTGGATGGCTGGAGCGGGCATCCACGGCGGCCGCGCCCTTGGAGCCACTGACGAGTTTGGATTACGTGCCGTCGAGCAGCCCAAGACGATCCACGACGTCCACGCCTCTATGCTGCGCCTCATGGGCATCGATCACACCAAGCTCACCTACCGCTACCAAAGTCGCGACCAACGTCTCACCGACGTCCACGGCGAGAACGAGTTCACCGACTGGCTGCTGACCTAATCGGACTTCCCACCTGCTGACTTTGAAAAGAACTTCAGAGCCTTGGCTTCGGATCTATACTCGCCATGCTCGGAGATTGTTCCCCAACCCACCAACTACTGATTAGCCACCAATCCTTAGAGATGAATCGTAAGCGACCATTTACTTTGTTCAGATAATCGCCTTGTTCCTGGCCCCTCATTCGACGCTCGAGAGACATCCTTGCAGAGCAATTCTTGGCTGAGGCCGCGGATCACGATTGCGAGAAAATTGAAGCCAAAGAATGTCAGTCCGGCCAGATCCTTGACCGAATATTCCGTTGTGGACGACTCAACCTTGGTCTCGATAAATACCCATCATGTTGTCTGGGGCGGAGGAGGATCTGAGGATGCTTGGTTTGGGTATTGACAGGCCTATTCGTATCAGAACAATAGTTTCAAACCGAGCTGCATCAGGCGAGAGGGGCCAGCTTCGACGATGCGGCCGAAGTTGGCGGAGTTCAGGTCGCTAATGGGGACGGCGAAGTTGGCGTGGTTGGCGATGTTGAAGGATTCCGCGCGTAACTGCAGGGTGAGGCGTTCGCGGAGTTGAAAGCTCTTGAAGAGTGAGGCGTCGAAGTTCACAAGGCCCGGGCCGCGGGCGATATTGCGGCCGGCGTTGCCGAAGCTGCCGGCTTCGGTTTGGGGATTCAGTCGGCGAAAGGCGGAGCGGGGGAGCCAGGACTCTACTGTGCGCGCGCCGTTGTTGGGGTTGGCGATGAGATCCGGACGGCTGCCGCTGTAGCCGCTGATGGGTGGGTGGCTGGCTTGCAGAGATACGTTTGTGGTGTCGAAGACGGTGAAGGGAGTGCCGGAGTTTACGATGCCGATGAGGTTGCTTTGCCAAGAGCCGAATATGGTGCGGACTAAAGTGTTGCTGCTCTTAAGGGTGGGTAGAAGGTAGCTGCCGCTTAGAGCTAGCCGGTGCTTGGCGTCGAAGAGAGAGGGGCCGTGCTCGGCGCGTAGGTTGAAGGGGTTTTGGGCGATGTCGTTTTCGCCGGCGAGGGGACGGGCGGCCGCACCGCCGAGGTTCATGGCGCTCAGGTAGTCCAGGGTCTTGGAGAACCAGTAGGAAGCGTTGAAGCCGAAGCCGCTGTTGTAGCGACGGCTGAGGCTGAGTTGGCCTGCGTGGTAGGTAGAGTTGGTGATGTAGCTCAGCATGGCTACGTGGGAGAAGTCGCAAGCGCCGACCGCGGGGCAATTGCCGTAGATGCGGCGGCGGTCTGCGTTGCCGCTGGTGGCGCCGGGGCCGAAGACTGCGGGGTTTGCTTCGATGTTGCGCGGGAGGCGGGTGCCTTTGGTGCCGATGTAGCGGGCGTCCAAAAGGTAGCCGTGGCCGAGGTCACGCTGTACGGAGAGGTTCCAGTTTTGCGCATAGGGTGGGCGGGCGTTCTTGTCCATGACAACGAGGGTGAGAGGCTTGGCGAAGGTGCCTTCAGCAGGGCGGCCAGTGGCGGCATAGGGGTCTTGGAAGTTGACGGTGGGTCCGCTGAATTGGACGAGGGAGGTCCAGGGGAGGGAGCTCACGGGGACTTGGGAAGCGGTGCCGGAGCCGTTGGCGAGAGGATCGAAGAAGATGCCGTAGCTGGCGCGGATGCTGGTGAGGCCGCGACCGTCGGGGTTCCAAGCGAGGCCGATGCGAGGCATGGCGGCGCCATAGAAAACGGGGGCGATGCCCTTCGAGATACCGGGATCGCCAGGGAAGAGGAGGCCGGTGGGGGCGGTGGGTTGCTTGACGGATTGAACTCCGGGGACAAAGGCGTTGAAGCGATCGCGAACTTCAGTGAAGGGAGTGTTCACTTCCCAACGAAGGCCGTAGTTAAAGGTAAGGCGTGAGGTGATGCGCCATTCGTCTTGCGCGAAGAGCGCGCTTTCCCAGCCGCGGAGACCGCGGGAGAGGTCGCCCAAGCCTTGATAGAAAACCACGGGGCGGCCCATCAAAAGATTCGCGAAAGCATCGTTGGTGGGGAAGCTGGGAGCGAAGACGAAGAAGGCGTTGGGGGCGATGGCCTGGAAAATGTTGAGGTGGGTGCGGCGGAGTTCGCCACCGATCTTGAAGGCGTGGCGGCCGCGATTCCAATTGAGAGCGCTGTAGATTTCGCCCGAGGTTTGCGCGGAAGTGCGCGGCCCGGTGATGGCGCCGCCGACGGGAGAGTAGCCGTTGACGTTGAAGAAGGGAAGGCTTTGGCCGGCGGCCGAGGCAGAGTCGTAGTTGAAGCCGAAGGAGCGTGGCGAGGCTTGGTTCAAGCGCTGGTCGAAGTTGAAGGCGTGGCGAAAGTAGGCGGCGCGGAAGGTGCTGACTAGGTTGGGGGACCAGACGTGGGTTTGGTTGACGGCTAAAGAATGCGTGCGGAGTTCGTCGCGGACCGGGAAGCCGGGAAGGTCCGAGCCGCGAATAGAGATCGGGTTGACGTTGAAGCCGTCCGAGAAGGAGTAACGCAGATTCCAGCGACTGGCATCGCTGGGTTGCCAATCGACCCGGCCGCCGGCTTGGTCAGTATCGTTGTTCACGACAGTGGTGCTGGTGTGGACGGAGGGTGTGGTGTTGCCAAGGGGATAGAGTTGCGAGGCTTTGACGCCGAGGGCATTGAACATGGAGGCGGGGATGACGTTGCCGGGGAAGGGGGTACCGCCTGCGAGGAAGTTCAATAGTGGGGTTGGTTGTTCGGAGTAGTCGCCGACGCGCTGCTTAGGCGTAGGGACGTTGCCGGAGCGGGTTTGGCCTTGGCGGTTACGGAAGCCTTCGTAGTAGCCGAAGAAGAAGAGCTTGTTTTCCTTGATGGGTCCACCTAGTGTGGCGCCGAATTGATTTTGCTTGAGCGGCTCCACGTCACGTGAGAAGAAGTTGCGAGCGTCGAAGACGTCGTTGCGGAAGAACTCGTAGAGGCTGCCGTGGAATTCGTTGCCGCCGGACTTGGTGACGACACTGGTGGTGGAGCCCGAGGTGCCGCCGTATTCAGGGGGCGCAGTGTGTGTCAGGATGCGGAACTCTTGCAGGGCATCGACAGGGACGCGGAGGGCGAAGCCGCCGTCCATACGGTTGATGTTCTTTGCGCCGTCGAGGAGGAAGTTGTTGGACTCGGGGCGTTGGCCGTTGACGGCGTAGGATTGGCCGGTGCGGAGGCTGCCGCCTGAGGTGGCAACGCCGTTGGTAAGAGGTGTGACGCCGGCTTGGAGAAGACCAAGTTGAGAGAAGTTGCGGCCGTTGAGGGGGAGGTCGAGGATTTCGCGGGTGTTGACGGTTTTGCCCATGGCGTTGTTGACGGATTCGACGACGGGGGCTTCGCTGGAGACGAGGACGGTTTCGCTTTGGGCGGTTAGGGCGAGGCGGATGGGGAGTTTGATTACTTCGCTGACGCCGATCTTGATGGGGCGCTGCGTGAACTTGGCGAAGCCGCTGCTTTCGACTTCGATACTGTAATCACCGGCGGGGAGCACCGGGAGGCGATATGCGCCGTCATTGGAACTGGTCACGCTGCGTTGGGCGCCGGTGTTGAGGTGGGTGACTTTGATTTGGGCGTTGGCGATGGCGGCGCCACTGGGGTCTTCGATGGTTCCCTCGAGGGTGCCAACGGTGTCTTGGGCTAGCAGAAGCGCAGGGATCAACAGGAAAAGCAGACGAAGCATTACTTCGGGAGATTACATGTTGGATGTAGGGGAGCTCAATAGTGGGAAAGCACTAGCGGCCTGGTCTTGGCGCATCGCCTTCGGCGACCACGTAAGATTGGCTGGCTCTCAAGGATTTGTGTTCGTCAACACGGCCGCTGGGCCAATAGATGATCACGCGTGTTGCTTCGGGATGCTGGGCCAACCCGAAGGTTAGTGCGCGTTCGCTCGAAGAGAGATAGCTGGAGCCGCTTTTGACTATTTGGGTTTGGATACCGGAAGGGTCGTGGACTTTGACGATTGCTCCAATGGCATCTCGGTTGGACTTCTTGCCTTCGAGTCTTAAGCGCAGAGCCCCGTTGCTAACTTTCAGATCGTTGCGATAGAGGTGCGTGGGGCCGCCGTTGGTGGTGAGGAGGATGTCGAGGTCGCCGTCGTTGTCGAAGTCGCCGAGGGCGATGCCGCGGGCCACTTTGGGCGAGGCGAAGGATTGTCCGACTTGCGTGGCAATGTCCTGGAATTGGCCTCTTGTGTTGTTGAGAAATAGATTGGGGACCTGGGCGTGGGAGGTGTTGCGACCGGCATTGCGGACGGTGTCGTCGATGTGGCCGTTGGCGGCGATCAGGTCCTGGTGCCCGTCGAGGTTGAGGTCCCCAAAGAGGCAGCCGAAGCCAAGGCGGTCGCGGGTGGCGCCGCCGAGACCGCTTGTATTGGCTTGGTCTACAAAAGCCTTTCCGTTCGGGGTGAAGAGGCCGATCATCTCGTTGTCGAAGTTCGTCACGGCGATGGACATGTGGCCAGAACGGTTCCAGTCCGCGACGTCGACGCCCATGCCGGCGCGGGCCTTGCCGTCTTCGCTGAAGGCTACGCCGAAGGCGACGGCGGATTCCTCGAACTTGCCGTTGCCGAGATTGCGATACAGCTTGTTGGGTTGGGTGTCGTTGGCGACGAAGAGGTCGGGCCATCCGTTGTTATCGAAGTCAAGCATGGCGACGCCGAGGGATTTTGAAGAGGGGTCAAATAGGCCGGACTTGGCAGTGACGTCTTCAAAGCGACCGTCGCCTTTGTTCTGGAAAAGCCAAGAAGTAGAGCCGCGGTAGGCTTCGGGGGTGCAATAGGATTTCGATTTGCCGTCGAGGGAGCAGCGTACGTCGAGGTCTGGGGACCAGCGGACGTAGTTGCAGACGAATAAGTCGAGGAGGCCGTCGCGGTCGTAATCGAACCAAAGGGCGGAGGTGGAAAAGGCTTCGCGGTTGCCCAAGCCGGAGCTGTTGGTGATGTCGAGGAATGCGCCTTTGCGGTTGTTGCGGAAGAGGCGGTTTTGGCCTACGGCGGTGATGTAGAGATCTTGGTAGCCGTCGTTGTCGAAGTCCGCGACGGCTAGGCCCATGCCATAGAGTTCGATGTTGAGGCCGGCTTGTTTGGTGGTCTCCGTGAATACTCCTTTACCGTTGTTGGCAAAGAGCTTTAGCGTTGTGCGTTGCTTCTTCCTAGCTGGCCAATCCTGGCCGTTGACGAGGAGGATGTCGAGGAGGCCGTCGTTGTTGTAGTCGAGCAAGGCGCAGCCGGGGCCCATGGTTTCCGGGAGATACTTTGCGCCAAAGGCGCCCGTGTTGTGGGTGAAGTTGAGACCAGATTGTTGGGTAGTGTCTGTGAGGGTAATGTCTGCGGCGAGTGTGAGTAGCAGAAGGGCGTGCAGGGTCATGCGATGGAGACCAGGCCGTGGCGGATGGCGTGGACGACGAGTTCGGCGGCGATGGCGACGCCGAGGGCATCCATGATGTTGGCGCGGTGGACGGCGATGGTATTGGCGCTGAGGTCGAGTTCGGTGGCGATTTCGCGATTGGATTTACCGGCGACGATGAGGGATAGCACTTCGAGTTCGCGTCTGCTTAAGGGACGCTTGGCGGTGCTGGGAACGGTGGCGTGGTCGAGGCGGGGGTCTTGGAACCATTCGCCTGTCATGACGTGCTTGACGGCTTGCGAGAGCTCAAGGTCTTGGGCGTTTTTTAAGAGATAGCCGGAGGCTCCAGATTCCCGGCTATTGGCGACATAGCTGGGTTCGGAGTGCATGCTGAGGATGAGCACTTTGGTGTTGGGGAGTCGCTCGCGAATCTCGCGCGTGGCGAGCGAGCCGTTGGGGCCGGGGATGGCGTAGTCCATGACGACGACGTCGGGATGCAGTCGGAGGGCGAGCTCGATGGCCTGGTGGCCGTCGCTGGCTTCTCCGAGGACCTGAATGAAAGGGTCGTCTTCGAGGAGGCGGCGGAAGCCCATGCGTACGAGGGCGTGGTCGTCGACTAAGAGGACGCGGATGGGATTATCGGACAGCTTATCGGACACTGGTGGTTTCCTCGATTACTAGGAGCGGGGCGCGGAGCTTGACGCGAGTGCCTTTGGAGGCTGGGCCGGGGCCTATGTCTAACGATGCGCCGATTAGGGCAGCGCGTTCCCGCATGGCGGCGAGCCCGATTCCTGCTCTTCCCGGTTTGGTGAAGCCTGCGCCCGAATCTTCAACGCGTAACATGAAGTTCGCCTCGTCGAGTTCGATAGCGACTTGGACTTCGTTGACGTTGGCGTGGCGGGCGACGTTGTTGAGCGACTCCTGCAAGATGCGATAAATGTGGATCGCGGAATGGCTGGCTACTTGGAGGGGGCTGGGCGGAGGCTGGTAGTGCACTTGGATTCCGGTTTGTTTCTCGAAGGCGATGATGTGCCACTCGATGGCGGCTTGGAGGCCTTGCTCTTCCAGGATGACGGGCTGGAGGGATTGGGAGAGATGGCGGATGCGTTCGAGGGTGCCTTGGACGATGACAGCGGCCTCCTTCACATCCTCGTCTTTCTTGCCGGCGCGGCTTAGGATGGCGCCGAGGGCCGTAAGGATTTGGCCGAATTCGTCGTGGAGGTCGCGCGAGATGGAGCGGAAGGTGGTTTCCTGTGTGGTGATGAGTTGGCGTGCAAGCTCGGCCATTTGCTCGAAGAGCTGGCGGTTGGCTCGGATGATGTTCCAACTCATGAGGGCGACGAGAAGCGCGGAGACGGCGAGGAAGATGTAACCGTTGCGTTCGATCTCGTCGAAGATGCGGGCGACTTCGGTGGCGGCGCGGGACTCCTGATCGTTCTTCTCGACCAAGAGGCGGGCTGTCATGGCGGCGAGAGCTTCCTGGCGGGGTTGGAGTTGCTGACGGACGTAGATGTTGGGCGTGTTGCTGGCGTAGAGTTTTTCGGTGGCTTGCCAGAAGTCTGCGAAGGAATTTTTGAGGAAGGCCGATTGTTCTGGAGTGCGGTCTTGGGTCAGAGACTGCTCTTTAGCGATGGCGTCCTGCAAGTTGGCGCGGATACGGGTTAGGGGTGCGCGCCAAGCGGTGACGGGGTATTGCTCGTTGTTTTCAACGACGTCTCGCAAGGCTAAAGCGAGCGAGTTGAGGTCGCTTTGGATGCGGATGAGTTGGAGGGCGGCGCGGCGGTTGCGTTCGACGACGTCGGTTTGGACTTGGCGCATGCGGCCCACGGAGTAGAGAGTATAGGCGGCGAATGCGCCGATGACGGCCAGGGTGAACCCCAGTCCCGCGACTAGGCGTGGCGTCGGAGAGCGCATATTGCTAGAACTACTTTCTTACATATCCAATAGCCGCGCTACGCTTGCCGCCTTCGCGGTGGGCTTCTTCGGACAGGGCGTGCACGCCGGAGGCATCGATCCAGCGGTTGTAGAAGTTGAACAATGCGCAGACCGTGATGGTGTAGTAGATCTGTTCGTCGGTCCAGCCGGCTTCGTGTAACGGGGTCATGTCACCGGCGGTGATTTGGGGGGAGTTATGATTCACCTTGTCGATGAAGCGGAAAAGAACTTTCTCAGCATCGGACAAGGGGGAGTTTTCGAAGTCGTCGAGAACGGCTTCGACGAGGGCGTGGTCTTGGAGGAGTTCAGCCGCGACCGCGGCGTGGGAGTTCGTTCAAAAGGGGCAGTGGTTGCGCTTAGAGGTGTAAGCGGCGATGAGTTCGCGGAAGCCGGGGCTGAGTGGGGCTTCTTCGCGGAGGATTTCCTGGGTGAATCGCGCCAAGTGTTCCGTGGCTTGAGGCTTGAAGGCGAAAAGATGCCAGATTTGCGGGTACTCTTTGCCTTGGCGCTGCATGGCCTCGATGGCAGTTGCGTAGGGGGAAGGCTGGGGCTTGGCTTCAACCCCTGGGAGGAACATTGGCTTCAGCGACATGCGAACAGGATAGCGGGGGATAGGTGGCCGGGCAGTAGTGGAAAGAAATTATTGAGGTTTGCATGCGGCGGCCCCTATTCGACGCATTCCATGGGGAACAGCACAAGATACGATACGCTCTGAGCGCCAAGCTTGGCGTGGACCGTCCAGCCCCAGTGCTTTCACCGCCTGACAAGCTACTAATTTGGGACAGCAGTACGGTAAATCTCTGCGCCGTCGTGTTCGAATGGGCCAAATACAAAACCATCCAGGGCGCCCTGAAATTACATCTCCTTCTGGATGACGAGGAACTACTACGGCATATAGTCATGATCACCGTCGGCAAGACTGGAACTGCGCCCACGAAGCATGCAGGCGCTGGGCGACGGCTCCTGCGCTGACGCTTTGTTTGCCGCATTGAGCCTGAGGGGAGTCCACTTTGTGGCGAGGTTGAAGTCCAACGCCGATTACGAGACGGTAAGTGTGCGCGTAGCCCAATGTGGCGGTTCGTCCCCAGCGAAATCATTGCGTTACGCAAACAAGCCACCTAGGACAACTACCGCATTCTCCGCAGCGTCCGTTTCTGGGATCACCATGGCGAGAGTGAGTTCGCTCCCCTGACCAAGGCGCTTTCGCTCCCGGCGGCCACCAGCGCGTCAATTTGGAAGCAAAAACAGCAAGTCGAAATTTGCTTCAAGGCGATCAACTAGAACTTGCATATCCAGCCTTTCGTCGGCTCTATCGCCAACCCGCTACTGAGGCTGAGTAACCCGCAACTCTTCGTTTATCGCGAACTCTGACGTCTTCTCGACCTCCGCTGCGACGGCCCGCCGCCGTACCACCTAGGGGATGAAAACCCAACGCCACTCTTCCAGCACGCTCAGTTCGACTCGCAAGACCCCCAAATCTTATCCTTCGCCGGTCGATCAAAACCTCTCAACCCGCTTCCTGCGCTCTCCTCACTTCCGGTCTTCGGATAAGTTGAACAGCACGGGCCGCAATCCCCTTAGTACTTTTGAGGGATATTCCCAGTACGGTTTCAGATATACTATGGACCAGTCAATGTCGAAGGGTCTTCGATCAATTTTCAGGCTGGCGCGGTGGTCCGTTTTCGCGCTTGTCTTGATACATTCCGCTTCTTTTCTTCACGCCGCACCAGTTTATAGCGGCACCGTAAACTTTCCGATTACGCAATCCAATCAAGGGACCTAATTAAACTTCATTACGGGTCAAGTTCAAAATGGTGGTTCTAGTGGCCCCACCGGTTGGGATTTGAACGTTTGGATGACCGGCGCCAACAACTGGCGCTTGACTTCGAACAGCAACGGAAGCGCAATCGCGATTCTTGGTTCCAACGACCCGCTTGAATTCCCCTTAGGTGGCACCATCGGGTCTTCCTCCAGCTTCAGCGCATCCGCCGGGTTGCAGCCGGCACTTGGTACCAACCTATATGGCATTCAGATCTTCAATGAAGCCACTTCCGCCATCCATTACGGATGGGTTCGCATCAGCTTGAGCACAACGCCCCTTGTTGGCACGATTATCGATTACGCCTATGAGTCTCAGGCGGGTGTGTCAATCCAAGCTGGCGCTACGGGCCCCTCTGCGCCCCCAGGGATTCCCGAACCGACTAGTATCGTCCTAGTTGGCAGTGCGGGCTTGGCTTTATTCATTCGCCACCGCTCTCGGACGAAGGCTTAAGTCGCCACCGCTACAGGCGGTGTGATATGCGTTTTCCAGGAATCCAGTAAAGCCGCCGGATGCCGCACGCCAAAACGCGCCACCCCCGCTTCGCTCCATTTCAAAACTTCGTCCAGCGTCTTCCCTTCTACCATTAGCTTCAGCTCCACCTTCCCATCCAGCTTCTTCAACGCCAGTTCCGCCTGCTCCGGCCTCCAGTCGGTAAAACTCAGCGCCTTCACGCCCTGCCGCTTGGCGATCTTCGACAAGATAATCAACCGCTCCTCATCCAGCACGCTCGCCTCCAGGCTGAGTGTCAAGCCCGTCTCAAACTCTTGGCACGCCTTCACCAACTGCATCGCCTCGATCTCGACATATTGGAACTGCCGGCTCAACATCTTCCCTAAATTCACCTTGGCTTCGACATCCACCGCGCTTCGTCGTAACATGTCCCGCACCTCATACTGCTTCACCGCGGTCGTGGAATCCCCGGGGCCCGAACTTGATCGCGATCCAAGCCGGACAAACTCTGAATTCACCCAACCTTTCGCCAAATCCAAGTCCGATGGCCGCACAACAATGCCGCGCACTGCATAAGCCCGCGCTGTAATGCATCCGGCGTGCAACTGCTCCTCGGTCATCAAAGGACTCGACAAGTGGTAGTCCACACGTTTGGCTAGCTGCTCATATTCCATTGGTTTCTTTATAACAATGAAGCTATGCGCCCCATCGTCGCCCTCCTCCTGCTTGCCTGCAGTCTCGCCGCGCAAAAATCCCCCATCACCCACGAAGCCATGTGGCTCCTCAAACGAGTTGGCGCGCCTGCGCCCTCCCCCGATGGCAAGTGGGTCGTTTTCAGCGTTACCAATCCCGCCTATGATTCCAAGGACCAATCGTCCGACCTCTGGATCGTAAGCGCCAATAGCGGAGAGCCCCGCCAGCTCACTCACACGCGTGGTTCCGAAAGTGGCGTGGCCTGGAGCCCGGATTCCTCGAAAATCGCCTTCACCGCAACTCGCGAAGGCGACTCCGACAGCCAGATCTACATCCTTTCGATGAACGGCGGCGAAGCCCAGCGCCTCACCAACCTCCCCACCGGCGCCTCCGACCCCAAATGGTCCCCCGACGGCCAACGCCTTCTCTTTACCTCCACCGTGGGTCCCGCTGCTTCCCGCAAATCCAACGCCCGCGTCTACGAAAGCTATCCCATCCGGCACTGGGACCGCTGGCTAGATGACAAGCATGCCCATATTTTCGTGATCGATGCAAAGCCCGGCGTCACACCCAAGGACATCCTCGCCAACACCAAATGGTCGAACACGCTTGGTATGGGCGGCCCGCTCTCCAATAGCGGCGAAGACTTGAGCCCAGTCTGGACACCCGACGGCAAGTCGATTGTCTTCCAAAGCGACATCAACCGCCACGAAGCCGCGCACAAAACTGTCATCACCAAACTCTTCCTCGTGAGCGCTGATGGCGGCGAACCCCAGCCTCTCAGCAGCGGCAAATACTCTTACAGCTCTCCGAAGTTTCGTCCCGACGGCAAAGCGCTCTACATGCTGGAAAGCCGCGAAGGCGTGAACGACATCACTTACAGTCTCAACCGCCTGGCCATGGTTCCCTGGCCCCAAGGCGGCGTGCCCAAGACCATCACCGAATCTCTCGACAAATCCATCGCCGACTTCACCTTCAATGAGGCCACCAAGCGCATCATCGCCTCCTTCGAGCACGCCGGCCTCGGCAAGCTCGCCATGCTCGGCTACGACGGCGCGAACTGGACGGAGCACCCTCAGAAGACGGGCAACTACGCCAACATCGCCGTTGCCGGAAACCAACTCTTCGCCAACTTCGATAGCGCCACCGCCCCCGCAGAAATCGTCCGCTTCGATTTCGCCAAGATGAAAGAAACCCGCCTTACGCATTTCAACGATGCCGCCCTTGCCCAGCTCGACCTCCCCGATCTCCGTCACTTCTGGTTCACCTCGAAGAAAGGCCGCATGATCCACAACATGATCGCTCTGCCACCTGCCTTCGACCCCACCAAAAAGTACCCGCTCTTGGTCCTGATCCACGGAGGCCCACACTCCATGTGGAAGGATCAATTTTTCCTTCGCTGGAATTATCACTTGATCGCGTCTCCCGGCTACATCGTGCTGCTCACTAACTACACTGGCTCCACCGGCTTTGGCGAGAAGTTTGCGCAGCAAGTTCAAGGCGACCCCCTGAAGACGCCGGGCGACGAACTCAACGAAGCCGCCGATGAAGCCATTCGCCTTTTCCCCTTCATCGACTCCACGCGTCAGGCCGCCGGCGGCGCCAGCTATGGCGGCCATCTTGCCAACTGGCTCCAAGCCACCACCACCCGCTACAAATGCCTCGTCAGCCACGCTGGCCTCATCAACCTCGAAGACCAATGGGGCACCAGCGACGTTTCCTACTCACGCGAACTCTCCAACGGCGGCCCCGTATGGCTCCAAGGCGATGTCTGGAAAACGCAAAACCCCATTCGCTTCGCCGCCCAATTCAAAACCCCCACTCTGGTTACTGTCGGCGAGCGCGACTACCGCGTACCCCTCAACAACAGCCTTGAATACTGGACTGTCCTCCAACGCCTCCAAATCCCCTCAAAACTGATCGTCTTCCCTGACGCCAATCACTGGATTCAAAAGCCCGAGGACAGCCGCTTCTTCTATCAAGAGCTCGCCGCCTGGCTGCAACGCTGGCTTCAATAATGCGCATGTCATTCTAGAAGTTCTCGATGATTGCCAGACTTTTGCGTGCTGTCGTTTTCCTGATCGCCTTAGGCCTCGCGGCCAACTACTTCCACACGCACCACGAAGAAGTCGAAACCCTCGGCTTCCGCATCGGCGCCGCCAGCATTTTGCTGGGAGTCGTATTCGTTCTTTGCGCTCTCAAGGCCGCGATGATCTCGCTCTCGCCGCAATACCTCATGGCCGAAATCGCTACGGGCAACCAGATGGCCAAGGTTGTCATGCAGTTCCGCAAGAACGCGAGCCACTTCATCCTGGTTGTCGGCTTCATGATCACGCTCTCCACGCTCATGCTCGGAGACCTCACCGAGGCAGCCATGCCGTCTCTCGCCGCCAAGGTCGGCATGGCACTGGTCATCGCCTTGATCGCGGAAGTCATCGCCGATTACATCGGCATCAAGTACAAGCTCAAGCTCGCCTTTATGCTGGCGCCTTTGACGCAGCTCTTGTTCGACCTGATGATCTTCGTCCAACCCGTCAGTTGGCTCATCACCAAAGTGCTTGGCCATGAAGAAGACGACGGCCTGCGCGAGGGCATGCTCACTTACATGCTCGAGCAGGAGATGTTGAAGGACGGCGCCGAGCTCGATCCCGTCGAAGCCAAGCTTGCCCTAAACGCCATCAAGACGGACCATCTCCCCATGAAGAGCGTCGGCCATGCGCTCGCACCCGAAACGATCCTGCCTTGGGCCCGCTTCGAAGAGCATCTGCCCGTGCTGCCTGAATCGGATAGCCCCGCCTATGAAGAACTCCTCGCCAAGCTCCGAGAGGTCTCGCCGCACCACCGCTGGGTTGTCTTCGTGGACGCCACGTCTGGCGAAAAAGCACTCCTCGATGCCCGCAAATTCGGCGCCGAACTCGGCTATCGCGGCCCCCAAGCCGCCAGCATCTACCACTTCTTGCAGCCCGCCAACGTGGTCCCCGGCGACTTGGAGCTCGGCCGCGCCCTCCTAAAATTCGAACTCGAATCCCCGGATCCCGCTAAGAACATCGTTCGCCGCGACGCCCTGCTCATTGACGCCCCCGAAGGCCTCAAGATCTTCACCGCCTCGGACTACTTCGGCGACCTGGTTACCGGCATCGTAAAGGTGCGCGGCGCCCACTAACCTCGCAATATCGCTAGACACCCCATCCAAGCCGTCTCCGCGCGCAACACCCGAGGACCCAAACTAATCGGCGTCCAACCACTCCCCCGAGCCAATTCGCGCTCCTCTTCGGTCCACCCGCCCTCGGGCCCGATCAACACATTCACAGGCTCCTCGTCCACCGCCCGTTTCAGCGCCTGTCCGCTGCGCTCCTCATCCAAGAAATATTTCTTGCCCTCGACGGAACCCAGCACTCTACGCACGTTCACCGCTTCCGTAATCTCCGGCAAAAACGCCCGCCGCGATTGCTGGCTTGCCTCCAACGCAATTTTCCGCCACCGCTCCAAACGCTTCGGCACTGCCTTCTCCAAACCCTTCTCCGTCCGCGCCGTCACCAACGGAACTATGCGATCCACTCCCAACTCCGTCGCCTTCTCCACGCCCCACTCAAAATGCTCGAACTTAATGATCGCCGCGTATAACGTGATGAACGGCGTCTCACGCTCCGCCTCCAGCCGTTCCAGAACCTCAAAGCGCACCGCTTCCTTATGCGCTTCCACCACCTTCGCTAGATACTTATGCGCGTTGTCGGAGATCTCGTAAAGCTGCCCCAACTCCACACGCAACACCCGAGTCAGATGCTTTGCATCTTCCCCCCGCAAATCCGCGAATCCGCTTCGCAACTGTGGAACAAAGAACAACCTGCGTGCCATAAACTATGGTTTCTCTATGATTGCTTATC